>Ga0214917_10000280_pt1 | contig 65452 bp, 54 predicted proteins | sample LL_1208_BB_MetaG_FD_177983 | JGI IMG/M metagenome (GOLD analysis project Ga0214917, IMG submission 177983) | Freshwater microbial communities from Lake Lanier, Atlanta, Georgia, United States - LL_1208_BB | ecosystem: Environmental > Aquatic > Freshwater > Lake | place: USA: Georgia | collected... | reverse complement strand
ACCGGCTCTCACATAAATCGTCTTTTTTTTTGAGCCAAGGCATGTGGTGGCACCGGCTCTCACATAAATCGTCTTTTTTGGTCTGAGCCAAGGCATGTGAAGGTACCGGCTCTCACATAAATCGTCTTTTTTGGTCTGAGCCAAGGCATGTGAAGGTACCGGCTCTCACATAAATCGTCTTTTTTGGTCTGAGCCAAGGCGTGCCTTGGCTCTACTGCGGCCGGGAATTTTTTGGGCGGCAGGCGGGCTTTCCGGGCTACTCCGCGGTCCGAAAACGGGCCGGCAGGGGGCGGGCAGTAGCTCCTAAAGTCGCTCTGCCCACCCGCTGCCGTCTGCCGTTTCGGCCCTTGCGGGGTAGCCGCGTCAATCCCTGCCGCGGGCGCCGTTGGGGCAGACCCACGTGTCTGCCCTTTAGACCTACGTGTCACGTGTCCGCCCTACCGTTGGGCCCTTCAACGCGACGGGGCATACACGTAGGTATGCCCCCTCCGACAAAAAACCATCCGCTTAATGGTCTCGGCCTCGTAATCACCGGTAATGCTGGCATCAAACCCCGATTCCCTCCAAATTTCCATCCAAACCTCCATGCTGTCGGTTTTCCAATACACCTCGTCGGCCAACTCGTTTTTGTAATAGCGTCGCTCCGGAGTCCCCCAGGTTTTTAATGCCTTTGGATAGGTGTCCCCAAGCCTAAATCCATACACTTGCCCACGAAATCCATACCCGCCTTCAAACCAACTGCATACCAAACCAATGACCTGCTCTTCTTTCGGATTTGTATAAAAAATCAAGCCCTTTTGTGCATACAATTTTAAGTTTCCCATGCTTTTCTCCGGAGCACCCAATTCATCCAATACCTCTCCATACATGGCTCCCAACACCGGAACATCTGAAGGGCCGACGGCTGCCGACCGCCGCACATGGCATGCGGAAACACCCAAAAGCAAGCTTACCAACAAAAGGCAATGCAGCCTCATCCCTTCAATTGCTGCAAAATACCTCTGGCTGTTGGCTCTAAGATAAGCCGCCCCGAAATTCCTGCGCGCTCTTGCAATAGGCCATCCCAATGCTCTGTTCCCGCCCAACACACTTTTTTGATGTTCGTTAGTGCATCGCGGCTGCTCTGAGCCAAGCGCTGAGCCAGCTGTTGAACGGCCGCATCCATATCTTGGACTTCGTCGAACACTTCCATAAACAGGCCCTTTTCTCGAGCCCAAGCGGCCGATTTCCATTCCGTGGCATTGAACGCCATGTCGGAATAGGCGCTCAACCCCATTTTTCGCTCTACGGCGGGACCAACCACAAACGGCCCTATTCCTACTGCCAGCTCACTGAGTTTTATTTGAGATGCCTGGGTGGCGAAGCAATAATCGACCGATGCCGCCAAGCCCACTCCGCCTCCAACCGCTTTTCCTTGCACCCTGCCTATTATGGGTATTGGGCAAGTTCTACAGGCATTAATGACATGCGCAAAGCCCATAAAAAACGCGTCGGCATCGGCCCGGTTGTTTAAAGAAAGCAACTCATCAAACGAGGCTCCCGCACAAAAGGCCTTCTCGCCTTCGCTGCGCAGTACTATAACATGTACCTCAGGCCGTTGTCCCTCTGTTGAAATGGCTTCAGCCAGTTTTTTTAACACCCTGCCCGGCAGGCTGTTGCTTTTGGGGTGAAAAAAGGAAACCGTGCTTATTCCACCAATGCGTTCTACCTGAACGTCTCCTTCGTTCAAATAAACAGATGCATCTTGTGCCATATTTTATGCGTTTTTACGTTGAACCAAGGTTAAGATGGTGGCCAATGCAACGGTTTCACCCGTTTCGTCGTACACTTCAACCAACCATTTTACAATACCGCGGGGTAGGTCCTCCGGATTTTTTTGCTCTTGGGCAATTTTTTCTTTTACCGTTAATCGAACTCCAATGGTGGCTCCAACGTACACAGGCTTGGTAAACCGGCAGTCTTCCAATCCATAGTTGGCCAATACCGGCCCTTTCTTCGGGTCAACGAACAAGCCCGCTGCGGCCGACAAAATAAAATAGCCATGGGCAACCCTTCGCTCAAATAGTGTGCCTTCCAGCGAGGTTTCATCCATGTGGGCATAGAAATTGTCTCCGCTGATGTTGGCAAAATTCACAATGTCGGTTTCGGTAACGGTCCGTTTGTGCGTGGTTAAGGTTTCTCCAATGCTCAATTCTTCAAAATACTTGCGGAACGGATGAACCAATTCTTCGGTTTGCTTGCTGCCCGGCTGATAAACTTGGGTTATGGCAGTTAGGGTGCTGGGGCTTCCTTGAATCGCCGTACGTTGCATGTAATGCATAACGCCACGTATGCCACCCATTTCTTCGCCGCCGCCAGCTCGGCCGGGGCCACCATGCACCAGGTGAGGCATAGGCGAACCATGCCCTGTGCTTTCTTTGGCGCAATCTCGGTTGTTGATCAACAAACGCCCGTGCATGCAGGCCGCTCCTAAGGTGACTTCGGTGGCAAAGGCGTCATTGTAGGTGACGATACTACCCACCAAACTGCCGCCGCCCAGCTTAGCCAATTCAATGGCTTCTGCCGTATCTCGGTATCCCATAAGGGTGCATACCGGACCAAAGGCTTCTATGGAATGGGCGGCGCTGTTGCGAAGCGGGTCGCGGGCAAGCAGTACCAAGGGGGCCATAAATGCGCCCTTTTCTAGGTTTCCGCCCATGACTTCAAAATGGGGGTCAGATCCATGGTACACATCGCAGCTTTGCAGCAACTCTTGCACTTTGGCCTGAACGTCGCTCAATTGGTTTTTCCCCGCCAAGGGACCCATTCGAACGCCTTCAATACGCGGATCCCCAATGGTGTTTTTGCTCAGTTTTTCTTTAAGTGCCTGGCCCACGGCTTCTTGCAATGCTTCAGGCACAATAACCCGGCGAATGGCGGTGCATTTCTGTCCGGCCTTCACTGTCATTTCACGCAATACGTCTTTAATAAACAGGTCGAATTCCGGCGTGCCGGGTTGGGCATCCGGGCCAAGTATGCAGCAATTCAAGGAATCGGCCTCCATGTTAAACCGTACCGAGCGGCGAATTATAGAGGGATGGGCCTTGAGTTTAAATCCGGTATCGGCCGATCCGGTTAGGGTAACCACATCTTGAGAATCCACATAATCCAGCAAATTGCCTGCGCTGCCGCAAATAAGTTGAAGGGCGCCTTCGGGTAAAATGCCCGACGCGGCGATGTCGCGCACCACAGCTTCAGCCAAAAAGCTGGTCAACGTGGCGGGTTTAACCAAGGCAGGAACGCCCGCCAGTAAATTCACCGCAATTTTTTCCAACATTCCCCATACCGGGAAGTTAAAAGCATTGATATGTACAGCAATGCCTTCAAGCGGCACGGCAATATGATGTCCGATAAAGCTGCCGCCCCGCGAAAGCATTTCAGGAGCGCCATCTACATAAAATGGGGTGTCGGGCAGTTCCCGGCGCCCTTTTGAGGCGTACACAAACAGGTTGCCAATTCCACCGTCAATATCAATCCAAGAATCAACGCGGGTAGCACCGGTAGCGCTACTGATGGCATAATAGGCTTCTTTACGTTCGCTCAAATACATGGCTAGCGCTTTCAGCATGCGGGCCCGTTCGTGAAAGGTCATTTTTCGAAGAGCGGGTCCACCGGTTTTGCGGCCATAATGTAGAATCGATTCGAAGTCTAAGCCTTGAGTGCTGGCCGTTGCCAGTTCGGTACCCGTTGAGGCATCGTGTAGGATTTGGCCATCGCCTTCGCCGGCAATCCAGCGACCTAGCACGTAATTTTCCAGTTTTTTAATGTCGGTTCCAATCATGGGGCGCAGAATTAAAGCTGTTGCTAAGGTACAAAAATGGCCTAGGCCAAGAAAGAAGTTGAGGCAATAAAACCAAAATCTAGAGAAGGAATTAACCCCCGTAATTCAGCAGGAAGGACTTTAAAAATCCGTTCAAATCGCCATCAAGAACGGCTTGGGCGTTCGAGGTCTCAAAATCGGTTCGAAGGTCTTTCACCAATTTGTAGGGGTGCAGTACATACGAACGAATTTGCGAGCCCCATTCAATTTTCTTTTTATTCCCCTCAATCTCGGCTCGGGCTTCGTTGCGTTTGCGCATTTCGTTTTCGTATAGCTGCGACTTCAACATGCGTACTGCATTTTCTTTGTTTTGCAGCTGGCTTCGGCTCTCTTGGTTTTTAATGATGATGCCGCTGGGCTTGTGGTACAGGCGAACTGCCGTTTCAACCTTGTTCACGTTTTGTCCTCCGGCTCCGCCCGACCTAAATGTTTCCCATTCAATGTCGGCATCTTTAACTTCAATATCGATGGTGTCGTCAATCATCGGATATACATACACCGAGGCGAAGCTGGTATGGCGCTTGGCATTGGCGTCGAAGGGCGAAATGCGCACCAATCGGTGCACGCCGTTTTCGCCTTTCAGATATCCATAGGCATGTTCGCCTTCAATTTGTAGGGTTACCGATTTAATGCCGGCCACGTCGCCGTCCACATAGTCGGTTTCAATGACTTTGTACCCGTTTTTTTCTGCCCACATCAGGTACATCCGCATAAGAATGGAAGCCCAATCGCAGCTTTCGGTGCCGCCGGCTCCGGCGGTAATTTGCAGAACAGCACTCAGGCCGTCTTCTTTGCCCGACAGCATTTTTTTGAATTCCAATTCATCCAATCGGGCAGTGGCCGCATTGCGGGCCTCTTCCAATTCGGCTTCACTGGCTTCGCCTATTTTAAAGAAATCAAAAACCACTTGTACATCGTCCAAGGCCGATCCTGCCGCGGCAAACTCCGCCAACAATTTTTGCAAAAACCGGATGTTTTTTTCGGTTGCTTCCGCCTCTTTCGGCGAATTCCAAAAATCCGGATCCTGTCGTTTCAGGTTTTCTTCTTCCAGTTCTATGGCTTTCGAAGCCACGTCAAAGTGACCCCCTCAGCGCATCCAGGCGCCTAACCATCTCTTTAATATGATCCTGCGTAACGGCCATATCGAGTGCTTTAAAGTGAATACAAACGCTGGCGTTTCACTGCCTGTCGGGGCAAAGATAGAGAAAGACTTTTTGCAAAACCCAAATGGAAATAAAACCCCACAACCTGGATATGAATTAATATTTTTCGGCTGTTTTTGCCTGGGGTAAAAAAAAGAACGAATAATCAAGAGAAAATTTAAAACTTGAAATGAATTCAAAACTTCAAGATTTAACAAAAACACAACAATAGGTTGGCGTAAAACATTTTTTTTACTTTAATATTGCGTTTTTATGCGTCAGTTTTGTTTTTTGCTGTTGTTTTTGATGGCATCTTGTTCGAATGCAGATCATTCCATCAAGGTAAAAGGTTCCGATACAGAGGTAAATCTTTCTGTCTCGTTGGCTGAGGCGTTTCATAAGCACAATAAGAACATTTTGGTTTCCGTATCCGGTGGGGGCTCTGGGCTCGGAATTGCTGCATTGCTGAATGGAAACGCAGATTTAGCAAATTCTTCAAGGCAAATAAAGGAAGGGGAATTGCAGCTTTTCAAAAATAGCAACTTACAAATTGACTCGTTTATTTTTGCGGTAGATGCCGTTGCATTCGTTGTTGGTGACAATATGCCCATAGACTCGGTAAGCATTGATGAATTATCGAAAATTTTAAGTGGTTCGGAAAAAGATTGGCAGTTTTTAACAAAAACCGCCATGCCGATCAATATTTATGGCCGTCAAAGCAATTCAGGTACATATGAGTACGTTAAGCAAAAATTGAAAATACAATTTTCGCCTTATGCCAAACAAATGAATGGAAATGCTCAGATTTTAGAGGCCTTAAAGGCGGATGAATCGGGAATAGGGTATGTAGGGGCTGGTTATGTAATGGGTAGGAATACAAATGGACTCAAGATATTAAAAATACATTCCGGAGACCAACCGGCTATTTCTCCATTAGACAAGCAAAAAATATCCAAGGGCTTGTATTTTTTTCAGCGCCCGCTTTATCAATACTACAATAGGAACAATTATAAAAAAATTGAACCTTTTTTGGAATTTGAGAAATCGGCCGAGGGGCAGAAAATCATAGAAACATCAGGGTACTATCCGGTAATAAAATGAAAACCAAAGGAAGAGAAAATTTAGATTTAGTATTCAAGTTTGTTTTTAAGGGCACAGGATTCTTGACCATAGCCCTTTTGGCCGGAATATTTTTTATGTTGATTTTCAATAGTGCCAATTTTTTTAACAATGTTGGACTTGCGGCGTTTTTTTCAGGCAACCATTGGGATCCGGAATCAAAATACAGCGTTTTGCCGCTATTGGTAAGCACCTTTCTTGTAACTCTCGGTTCCATGCTTATTGCTATCCCCTTGGGAATTTTATCGGCAGCCTTTCTATCTGAGGTGGCCTCAAAAAATGCAAAGGCCATTTTAAAACCCATCATTGAGATGTTAGCTGCTGTCCCTTCTGTGGCAATCGGTTTTATCGGTATTGTGGTGGTCGGCCCGGGGCTTTCAAACATTTTTGGTCTGCAAAATGGCTTAAATGCACTGAATGGTTCTATTTTGCTTGCCGTAATGGCATTGCCTACCATTATTACCATCAGCGAAGATGCAATCAATGCTGTTCCTCTTACCCATAGGGAAGCTTCTTTTGCTTTGGGTGCCAACAAATGGGAAACCTTATTTAAAATTACACTCCCCGCCGCTATGCCCGGTCTGATTGCGGCCGTAATGCTCGGCTTGGGGCGCGCCTTAGGGGAAACCATGACCGTCCTAATGGCCACAGGCAATGCCTCGGTTATGCCTAAGGGATTTTTAGATTCAGTTCGAACCATAACCTCTACCATCGCCATCGAAATGGGCGAAGTTCCTTATCAAACTACACATTACTTTTCACTGTTTGCCATTGCCGCCTTGCTGTTTCTTATTTCCTTAATTATCAATTTTCTGGGTGAATACTTCGCCCAACGATTAAGAAAATTCCACGCATGAAATCCAAAATAGGCACTTTTTTTATTTGGGTGGTACTGGTCGGTAGTACGGCTTTAGTTTGCCTGTTTTTAGGTGTTATTCTTTGGGATATTTTTTCAAAAGGCTTACCCGGCATCACCCTGGATTTTATTTTTAAACTTCCTACCAAAGGAATGACTCAGGGAGGCATTTTGCCCGCAATTTTTGGCACCTTGCTATTAACACTCATTACAACTTTGTTTGCGGTTCCGTTTGGGGTTGCTTGCGCTACCTATTTGAACGAATATGCAAGGCCTACTTTAATTACAAATGTGATTCGGGCCTCCATTAGGAATCTGGCTGGCGTTCCTTCTATTATTTATGGCTTGTTCGGTTTGGCTTTATTTGTTCAGGCCTTGAATTTAGGCACTTCTTTGCTGTCGGCAGGTTTAACCCTTGGATTGCTCTCGCTCCCTTACATCATTACTACCACAGAAGAAGCTTTAAAGCGAATACCAAATAGTTTGAGGGAAGCTACCCTAGCATTGGGTATTACCCAATTTGAAATGATTAAAGATGTTATCTTGCCCAAAGCACTACCCGGTATTATGACCGGTGTTATCCTTACCCTCTCCAGAGCCGCCGGCGAAACTGCACCCATCTTATTTACCGGGGTTGCTTTTTTCGTGAACGGAGGCGCAGGTTCCCTTAACAGCGAATTTATGGCCCTTCCCTATCATTTGTATATGCTCTCTACTCAACACGCTTCCATTGAATTGGTTCGTCCTTTGGCCTATGGAACGGCAGTTGTTTTAATCGCTCTGGTTTTCTTGTTGAATACCTTTGCCTATTTTTTGCGGTACAAATACAGAACTCAAAATTAACATGCAAAAAAATATTCTTTCAATTAAAAATTTGAATCTCTTTTTCGGAAACAAACAAATTCTGAAAGATGTTTCAATTGACTTTCCTGAACATCAGGTTACCTCTTTAATTGGGCCCTCGGGTTGTGGAAAATCAACCCTGCTTAGGTCTTGCAACCGCATGCACGATTTGTCTTCTGAAGCGAAAATTGAAGGCAATTTGTTTTTTGGAAATATTGATATCTACGATAAAAAAAACTCGGTTACCGAAATCAGAAAAAAAATTGGAATGGTTTTCCAAAAACCCAATCCTTTACCAAAAAGCATCTACGAGAACCTGGCCTACCCCCTTCGTATCCACAATTATCCCAAATCTGAAATCCCTGAACTTATAGAATCTGCACTGAAGGAAAGTTATATCTGGGAAGAAGTTAAAGACGACCTTCACAAGCCGGCAGTAAGACTTTCCGGAGGTCAACAGCAAAGACTTTGCATTGCTCGAACTGTGGTTTTGCGCCCGGAGGTTATTCTTATGGATGAGCCTTGTTCGGCCTTAGACCCCATTAGCACACGCAAAATAGAAGAACTTATTTTGAAGTTGAAAGAAAACTACACTGTTATTATCGTTACCCATAATATGCAGCAAGCACAACGCATTTCAAATCAAGTTGCCTTTATGTATTTAGGGGAATTGATTGAATACGATTCATGCGAGGCAATTTTCAATAACCCAAAACAAGAATTGACTAAAAACTACATCGGTGGTTATTTTGGTTAATATTGCCTTCGAACAACATAGTTAGCAGCCTGTTTCTTTTCCCCCAATCCGGCATTGCTTTTATCGGATTCTGCCAATAGTTTGATTTAGTCCTGAAAGCGTTTTTTTTGAATTCAGGCTCAACAGCGCCGGCGGCAGAATTGTTCGGTATTCCCAAGAAGCCTTTTATTCGAATACCTTTAATTAAAGTCTTGATTTTCATACTGATAAATCCCTTTCTCGGGTTCTGCTCCCACCTCCAGCATGAACCCGGCCAATTTTATTGCACTTACCGGGCGTAAAAACCGAAGACGGCCCCGAAATAAAAACTTCAAGGGTTTCATGATGCGTATGGCCAGGCTTTCGGCAGGCCTATTTTCGGTCCGTTTCCCCAAAAGCAATCCGGGCCGCATTATGTTCAACCGCTCAAAACCCAGTCGAAGCAAGCCTACTTCCATATCCCCTTTGGCTTTAAGGTAGGGCCAAAATGAAATGGGTGTGGCTCCCTGCGACGAAACAACAGTAAAACTTCGACACCAAAGCCGGGTACGCCTTGCCACAGCAATTACCAAATCAACATCAACCGCCCGAAATGCCCCAATGCTCCCTGCCTTTTTGCGGGTGGTGCCTAAGCAGCAATAGACCTGATTCGCCGAAATTTCTTCACCCCATTGATGTACCTCCCCCCAATCAACCACCAAAACTTGAAGTTTGTGGTGCATTATCGGAAAGTCCCTTCGAACCAATACTTTAACCAAGCTAATTCCCTCGCGGTCAAGCAGCTGTTTGGTAATTTCCATGCCCAACAGTCCCGTAGCTCCAACAACCAATGCGGTTTCTTTCATACAGCTCAACAGAATTCCTTAATTTTACACCCTGATTATTGTAGGTAAAGATACAAACCCATGGCTCAATTTTATTCTTTGCGTGTGGCAGAAGTTGTTCGAGAAACGCCCGATGCTGTTTCCATTGCTTTTGAAATCCCGGCACAATTGGCTTCAGAATTTTCTTACATACCCGGGCAGTACCTTACTCTAAAAGCCAATATCGGTGGTGAAGAGGTTCGTCGGGCATATTCCCTTTGTTCTGCTCCCGGTCAGGATTCAAACCTTAGGGTGGCTGTAAAAGAGGTGGTTGCCGGAAAAATGTCGGTATTCCTGAATCAACATCTCAAATCTGGTGAGGTTCTTCAGGTTATGCCGCCCGAAGGCCGTTTTTACCTGAAACACGACACTTCCCTTGCACGCCGCTACGTTCTAATTGCCGGTGGAAGCGGAATTACCCCCATCATTAGCATTTTGCGAAGCGCCTTGCTTGCCGAACCAAATTCTACCTTTCTGCTTCTGTATGCCAACCGAAACAAAGAATCCATCATTTTTGAATCGAAGCTGAATGATTTGATGCAGCAGTTTGGCAATCGCCTCCAAATTCAGCATTTTTTGGATTCCGGAGCAATTGGCAGCTACCTTTCCGGGCCTCTTACTGCCGATGTCCTTGCACTGGCCCTTAAGCCGGAATCTTGGACCATCAACAGCCATGCCTTTATCTGTGGTCCCGGCCCAATGATGGAACTTGCAAAGAAGGCCTTGCAGACCGCAGGTCTGCCGGCAGAGCGCATTTATATTGAGTACTTTTCTGCTCCCACAGCTTCCGAAAAAACAGAAACCGCCATGGAGTCTGTTCCTGCACCGGAAGAAGGAAGCAAGGTAATCATCACTTTGTATGGGGAAACAACCGAGGTAATCATTAAAGACAATACCACCATTTTGAAAGCCGCCTGCAAGGCCGGTTTGGATGCTCCTTTTAGTTGTGAGGCAGGTATTTGTTCCACCTGCATGGCCAAAATAACCGAAGGCAGTGCCACCATGGACGAAAACAACATCTTAAGCGCCGACGAAGTGAAGCAGGGATATGTTTTAACTTGTCAGTCGCACCCCACCTCTCCCTTAGTTCGTTTGGAATACCTGGATTGATTCTTATGGACTTAACCCCACGGGTTTGGGTGAACACCTCCGAGGAATTGCGAGCTGTGTTGACCAACAGAGCCCCACAGTTCGTTGATGATGTCAAAAAACAACTCCGAAAACTGGGTTCTGAATATGTAGATAACCGTGTGGCAGTGGTTGGGCCACAAATTGAAGCGTCTGTAGATTGCACCCGGTGTGCTGCTTGCTGCAAGATCCTTGAGCCGGAATTGAGCCAAAACGATTTAAACCGATTGGCAGAAATAGAAAACCTAAGCCCTGAGGTTTTTACCCAAAGGCGAACCGAAATTTCCAATTCAGGTAAGGTGTTTTTAAAATCAGCCCCTTGCAGATTTTTGAATTGCGGAGCTTGCTCGATTTATTCCATGCGTCCCGAGTCCTGTGCCGATTTCCCTCACCTTTACAGGCCCCACTTTTTGTTTAGGCGCTTAATTTGGGAACATTATTCAATGTGCCCCATCGTTTTTAATGTGGTAGAGCATCTGCTTGAGGATTTCAGGGAAGGTATGCAGGCCAACTTTGATTTTGGCAATCACGGCCCCTCTTCCTAACCGCTTTAATTGTTAAATTTGCAGCATGACGGTCGAGGAGCCAGATTTCGGTGATCAGGCAAACGATGCCTTTAACAAAGGAGGGGGCTTTACCCCCCAATCCTTTATTTCGGGCATGTATCAAGAGTATTTTCTTGACTACGCCTCTTATGTTATTTTAGAGCGGGCCGTACCCGCATTGGAAGATGGATTAAAACCCGTGCAGCGCCGAATTCTTCATTCCATGATGGAACTCGAGGACGGCCGATACAACAAGGTGGCCAATGTGATTGGAAATACCATGAAATATCACCCGCACGGAGACATGTCTATTACCGATGCCATGGTGCAATTGGGGCAAAAGGAAATTTTGATCGACACTCAGGGAAACTGGGGCAACATCATGACCGGAGACAGCGCCGCAGCCTCCAGATACATTGAAGCACGCCTAACCTCATTTGCCAAAGAGGTAGTCTTTAACCCGAAAACTACGGAGTGGAACCTAAGCTACGACGGCAGGAACAAAGAGCCCCTTACCTTGCCGGTAAAATTCCCTTTGCTGCTGGCTCAAGGAGTAGAAGGAATTGCCGTCGGTTTGGCATGTAAAATAATGCCACATAATTTCAATGAATTGATTGATGCCAGCATTCAGGTGCTAAAAGGCAAATCAGTTGCCCTGTTCCCGGATTTTCCAACAGGAGGAATGGTGGATGTTTCAAAATACAATTCAGGGCTTCGGGGAGGTAAACTTCGCATTCGGGCAAGAATTTCCATTCAGGACCCTCGTACCCTCTGTATTTCAGAAATACCTTTTGGAACCACTACAGGAAGTCTTATTGACAGCATTATTTCGGCCAACGAAAAAGGAAAAATCAAGGTCAGAAAAATAGAAGACAACACCGCCCAAGTCGTTGAAATCCTGATTCACCTGCATCCCGGCACCTCGCCCGACCAAACCTTGGACGCCTTGTATGCTTTTACCGATTGCGAAATCAGTATTTCACCCAATGCAACGGTAATTTTCAATCAGCGGCCCGAATTTATTTCGGTCGAAGAAATTTTGAACAGAAATACCCAACATACCAAGCGTTTGCTTGAAATGGAACTGCAAATCAAAGAGGGGGAATTGCAAGAGGATATCTTGTACACCTCACTTGAAAAAATCTTTATTGAAAATCGGATTTACCGCGATATCGAGGATTGCGAAACCTGGGACGCTATTCTGCAGGTAATTGACCAAGGCTTAACCCCATTTAAGCCTCAGTTTTACCGAGAGATTACCCTTGACGACATTACAAAGCTGACCGAAATTCGGATAAAACGGATATCAAAATTTGATGGCTTTAAAGCCGATGAAAAGCTGCGCAGGTTGAACGAAGAATTGGAGCAGGTTAGAGCTAATTTGGCTACACTGACCGATTACACCATCTTGTGGTACAAGGAGCTGAAAAGAAAATACGGGAAAGGCCGGGAACGAAAAACAGAAATTCGCTCCTTTGAATCCATCGAGGCAACCAAGGTGGTGGCCCGAACAGAAAAACTATACCTGGATCGGGAAAATGGTTTTGCCGGATATGGTTTAAAAAATGCCGAGCTCATTTCAGAGTGCTCAGACATTGACGACATCATTGTAATTCGAGAAAATGGCTCCATGATGGTCACCAAAGTGAGCGAAAAAGTCCATGTGGGAAAAGGACTACTCCACATTGCCGTTTGGAACCGCGACGACGACAGAACCGTTTACCACATGCTTTACCGGGACGGCAAAAATGGCCCGGTGTACATGAAACGCTTTCAGGTAACCAGCATTACCCGCGACAAAGAATACGATTTAACCAAAGGCACCAAAGATTCCGCTGTGGTCTATTTTAGCGTGAATCCCAATGGAGAATCAGAAACGCTCACCATTTACCTGAAACCAAGGCCTAAGTTACGTAAGCAGGTGTTCGAAATCAATTTGGGTGAATTGACAGTGAAGGGAAGGGCCGCACTCGGAAACCTGGTCTCCAAATCTCCCATCCGCCGCATCGTCGCCAAAGAACGCGGCGAATCAACCTTGGGTGCCCTTAAATTTTGGCTTGACCCCGAAACCCGCCGCCTAAATGCCGATGAACGGGGCCTCTTTTTGGGAGGATTTGACCCCGGCGACCGACTTTTGGAAATCAGCAAATCCGGAAACTACCGCTTGTTGAAACCCGATTTAAGTCTGCATTTTGAAGAAGACGCCTTTTTTATTCAACGATTTCAAAAAGAACAAGTGGTTACCCTTGTGTACTTTGATGCCGAAAAATCCTGGTTTATGATAAAACGGTTTCAGCCCGAATCCGAAGACAAACCCATTGGATTGATTGGCGACCACCCCAAATCCTACATTGAAACCGCTAGCCTTCATCCACAACCTGTGTTGCAGTTGAGTTATCTGAAAGGTGTGGCAAAAGAAAAAACCGGTATCGAACTTGTGGCAAATGAATTGGTGGCCTTGCGCGGTGAAAAGGCCAAGGGAAATAAATTGGCCTACAACAACATCAAGAATATCGCCTTGTCTGAAACCTTGCCCCCAATCGATTCCACCAACCCCGTTAAGGCCTTGGATGATTCTGAACCCGTTGAACCATTCAACAATACCGAAACCAACTCCACCGGTTTTAGCACCGGCACCGTCATTGATTTAAGCGACGACCAACCCACCTTGTTTTAGTTTTTGCCTTTCCGGATGGGTTTACCAATTTGGTTGCTCCTATTTTCCCAAATTGCAAAAAAAATCCCGACTGTTTTTTGCCTTGACTTGTCTGAAATTTCAACGCAATCAGTCCTTCCACCTCCACAAACAGCCTTAATTGCCCTTTCTTAAAACTGAAAATAGATGAAGGACTGCACTTCGGCATTCATAAATTGATAGAAAATAAAGACGGCCAACAGCATGGCAGGAATTTGAGCAGTCAGGGGTAAGCGTGCCCAGGCACTTCGATAGCCCTGTTTCCAGCTTGAAGGTAACCAGTGAATCACCATCCCCAGGGCAAATATGCCCCAAATATAGCCGAAAGTATATCCTACTGCCTGAATATGACTCCACTCCCAGCCTTCCCCCATCCATGCCCGCTGCCATAAAGCTTCAACCAATTCCCATTTGTCGTTTGGATTTTTTATGTCGCCCGACCTAAAAAAAAGACGGGTAAACGAAATAAAAATGAAGGTGAGGAAGACCTTCCAGGCAATAACCAAGGGGTGTTTAGACCGCTCATAGGGTGAAATTCGTTTCCACCCCTTGTACACCAATAACCCCAATCCATTTAGCCCGCCCCAAACCAAAAAGTTCCAGCTTGCTCCATGCCAAAGTCCACCAATCAACATGGTGAGAAGCATATTGATGTTGGTTACCACTCCCTTCCGTATCTCCGGCTTCCATCGTCCTAAGACGAAGGCAAGTCCAAGTATTAGAGGCAGCACAGCAAGCAGCCACCACAATCCGCTAATGCCAGCCGCTACACCCACCAAAATAAAACTCCAAATCCATGTGCCTGCGGTGGCTTTGCGGTTGCCTCCCAGTGGAATGTAAAGGTAGTCTTTAAGCCAGGTGCTTAAAGAAATGTGCCAACGCCGCCAGAATTCGGCTACATTTCGAGCCTTATAGGGCGAGTCAAAATTGACATGCAATGTAAAGCCCATAAGCAGAGCCACCCCAATGGCAATATCGGTATAACCTGAAAAGTCAGCATACACTTGCAGGGAATACACCAGCAAACCCATTACCATATCCAGACCCATGAACTGCTCGGGGGTGGCGAACACCTTATCTACAAATTGCACAGCCAGGTAATCGGCCAGAATTAGTTTTTTTGCTAAACCGTTAAAAATTAAGAAAGTAGCATAGCTCCAGTTGGCTCGGCTTAGGGCAAAGGGTTGGTGGATCTGCGGAATAAATTCCGAGGCCCGAACAATGGGGCCGGCCACAAGTTGGGGAAAAAATGAAACATAAAACCCAAAATCAAACACATTTTTTACCGGCTTTAACTGCCCGCGGTACACATCAATAGCGTACGACATGGTTTGAAAGGTAAAAAAAGATACCCCTACAGGCAGTGCTATGGAATCGATAGAAAAGACGGGATTGGTTTGGTCGGGTGCGAATTGATTGGCCCAGACGGCCAGCCAGTTCACCACATAAAATGGGCTATCGGGTTGAATAATTTTATTGGCAGCATCCGTAAAAAAGTAGGCATATTTGAAGTAGCATAGGGCTCCCAAATTCAAAAAAATGCTCAACCCAAGCCACGCTTTTCGTTTCCAGGGGGTTTCTGATGCCGCTATCTTGAAGGCAATGGAATAGTCGCTGAACGTAGAAAAAACCAGAAGCAACCAAAACAAGCCACTGGTCTTAAAATAAAAGAACAAACTGATGCCGAATAAAAAGGCGTTCCGCATAGCAATGCGCCGATGTACGGCAGAAAAACCAAGCATAACCACCAGAAAAAACAACCAAAATTCCCACTGAGTAAAAATCAGGGGTTTCGATTTGTCAAACACCGAAAGCCACTGCCAAAGTAACCCGGGAAATTCTGCCGCAGTTTGGCTCATTTGAAGCGCTTCTTTAGGTATTGTTGGTAATCGTTCAGTAGAGCTTCAAAAAGCATGTCGCCCAATAACCGATATCCCTTAAAGGTAAAATGAACCTTGTCTTTTTGAGCAAGTCCGTTGTCTTCCCAAATCTTTGCCGAGCCCAATCCCCCCATTATTTCAAACAAATCCCAAACAGCAACCCCCTCGCTTTCGGCCAATTCAAACATGGCCTGCCGCACTATTTCTCCATTCGGATTAGGGCTATAACCACGCCGCCTTCGAATTCGGTAGGATCGATATGAATCGTTGTTTGTAAGCAGCAATATGCCTGCCTGTGGATTGGTTGAGCGAACTTGCCGAATCAACGTTCGGTAATTCGATTTGAACACCGCTACATCTAAGTCTCCCTTTGCCGCATCGTTGATGCCCAAACCAAACAACACCAAATCCGGCTTTATTTCAGCAAGTTGACTGCCCAACAAACTGCATTTTAAGTAAGAATGGGTGCTCGCTCCATTTACCCCAAAACTGTGGTAGGTTATGCCCGGGTCTTCATTTTCCAATTGAATTCCATACAATACATAGGCCGAAGCCCCTGAATCCCTTGGCAAAATAGTCAGATTTAGATTCTCTTCATGGCTGTCCAAAAAAAACTCCCGAATGTTGGTCTCCGGATGCCTGAACTCCCGATAGGGTTTTGCTATGCTGTCATCTCCACGAAACAATACCCGGTATTGGTCAGATCCCTCGCCTTCATAAAGCCGCACCAAATTAAAATCACTGTTTATTTTCAGATTGGCCGGAAACGTTATCTGAATAGTGGCACCACTGTCTGACGTAAATACCGCCATTCCTGTAAGTCCAAGTGGAATCGCAGGACTTGCTTGCACATTTTTGGCATATCCCCAGCTTCCCGTGTGCTTGACAATGTAATTTCCCGGATTGTTTGTACGTGCAATAGAGTAAGGGAACAAAAGACCTCGGCTGCCAAGGTTCCCCGGATAAAACGACTGAAGCCGATCCCGTAAGCGACCTGAAATGATGTCGGCCTGAACATGGGAACCACCAAAATGAACCACATTGATGCGCCCCAAGCCCTTAAACATCAATCTGTCAAGCGAAGCATAAAAAGGATGTAGGGCTGAACATGTTTTTGGTTGAATGCTATTTTTCTCCCACCCAATAAATGGGTAGCTCGATTTGGGCAAATTGCTCTGTCCATGCATCATGGTGTAAAACCCCATTATTAAACCCAGCCGAATTCCTAACCCTCTCATTTTTCTTTTATCTCTTTTACCCGTTTTTTCAATCTGTACAACTCGAATTCCTTCATCAAGGAAGCACAGAATAATTGCCCCATTTTTTGGGCTCCCAGATTCGAAAAGTGTATGTAATCCCCAACAGCAAGTTGGGGCGAGGCATTAACCCAGGCCACCATCGATTGAACCCCTCCCATTGCCGCCATCATATCAAAATATACCGCACCATGGGCCAAAACCGTATCCCTCAATATCTGTACATATTTAGGCAGTAGCGGATGAGTCCTCCAACCCCCCTCTTTAAACACCGCCATGTCGCTAGGACCCATAAAAACCAGGGCTAAACCTCCGCTGCTTCGTTTCAAAAATTCAATTTGCCTGCCTATGCTCGTTGCATAATGATTTATTGATACTTCCCCCGACAAGGAAGGTATCATGTTTCCCCCAAATTCCATAATCAGCAGGTCAGCCCCCAATAACCTTAACCCCTTGGCCATTGACTGGGCCGAGGTTCCCGTGAATATCGTGCCTGAACAGCCCCGCATGGGTAGGTTGTCAACAGAAATTCCACTGCTCCCGGTCAACGAAACCCCATACAACAATGCCCCGGAATCGCTTTCCAGAGAAAGGCTGATTTGCTTTACAGGCTCCCCGGTTTTCACCGCAACGGCTTGAAGTTCATTCCCCGCGTCAAGGGTTTGGCTGAATCCCGTAGAAGCAAAAACCTGCAAAGCACTGTTTCGGTGGCCCGTCAGCACCACCACTTTGCTAAACTTACCCGAGGCGGCTGTGGCACTCACACCCCTAACAAAACTCAATTCTACCCGACCTGATTCCATCTTCGAAAAACTCAATAGTGGACCATAATTGCGGTGGGCCGCATACCGACCCGTTTCAGGCCCCCAAAGCAAATACCGGCTTATTTTACCCGACGCCGTTTGTCCTACCGTTGAACTGGGTATGGTTTGTTCAATCGGCAGCAATCCCGGCCCTATTCCTCCAAACCTCGATTGCAGTTCATTCCGAAGTTCCTCGGAAATCCGGTCAATTTCAATCTGTGAATCACCCCAGTGCATTATTCGGACAAAGGGTGCAGGACTCTTCTTTTGTTCCAAAGAATCCAGTTGACTAAAAAAGGCATCAAAAACAGCCGGATTTTTTTCCGGCACATGCAAGCGGCCCGGATCTTTCGCTCTGAATTCCAACAACGTTTTTAGGCTGTCTTCCGCACCCCTTACCGCAGCCAAACGAATGCTGTCGGCTACCCTTGCCTTTTCCATCGCCAATAAATCTACTTCGGTCAGCGTGTCAGACTCCCAAAGGGTCTTCCAACTTTTCCACTTTATTTCCAAAGCACCCAATCGGGGATTTTTGTCCGGCCACATCACCGTTATTCCCAACATCCCCAGCAAAACCAGAAATACCACACCGGCCACTTTTAGCGGGCCACCGAAATTGGTTTTTAAACGACTCATGATTACTTGGGAATTTTTAGCTTTTGGCCGGGTTGTATTCGGTCGCTTCTTCCCATTCTATTTGCTTTCCTTATCTCCAGATGCGTCACTCCATTAAATTTGTTTGAAATGGACCACAATGTGTCGCCCGACCTTACCGTATAGTACCTCCATTTATTTTTTGATACGTATTTTGGTTTTTGGGGTTCATGGGTAGTAGGAACCATCGGGATTTCTTCAGCCAAGGGTTCCGGACTTTTCGGGTCGGGGCTCAAGGGCAACAGCATGCTTGCTTCAGTAAGCAAATATTCCGGATCTATTCCATTGAATTCAAACCAATCTTCCGGCTCAATCTGTCTTTGCCGCATGGCAGCTCTCAGGCTATCCGGATTGGCACGAAGGCGTTCAAAACCATAGGATTCCAACTGCCTCGAATCCATGGTTTTTTTGGGTTTTTCTGCCTTGGAATATACGCGGGCTCCCAATGGAATCAGGCTGCCAAATAAATGGGGATTCTGTTTCCGAAAAGTCATGGAATCTGCTTTCAGCCACCTGATGTATCCAATCAGCGGCTCCGCTTGTTCCAGCGCATGAAATGGAATTTTATCCGTGGGGGCTGGCACTTGAACGGGAATCAGGTCTTTGTGGTAACTGTAAACATACAAGGCAGCTAAAAACCGGTGATAAAGCGCTAAGGTGGCTTGGTCGGTGTAACTCATTACAGAACGGCATGAATAGGCATCGCAATTCCGGTATTGAATTTGCCGAACGGTTGCCGGGGAAGAAAAAAAGGCGAGAATTGCCAGGCTTCCGGGTTTGAACTCTTGCCATAAATCACTAAGCTGGCTTAATGCCGCCATAACTCCTAATTCCGGGTCAACCCGCTCATCTATATGGGCATTGATTAACAATCCGTATTTGGCCGCTACCGAGGAATGCATCTTCCAGTCCCCATTACGGTGGTTTTCATTCCCCAACACCGGTTCCGTAATATCCATGACCACCGGTAAATAACGCAAAGATTCAGGCAAACCAGCCGCCTTTAAGCCGGAGCTAAGTCCTTGCTGTTCTGCAATGCGAATTGCCCACTCACTTAATGCTGACCTATGGTTTGCCAACAAATCAATAACTTCATCCCGAACCGCTTCGGCCGATATCCATTCAAATTCGGGTGCCGCACGCTGTAGCCGATCTGAAAACTCTTTGCCCGATACCGGCTGTGCAAAGCCAAAATGAAAGGCCGGTAATAAAAACAATGTCAATATGTATTCAATTCGCTTTATCATCTTTAGGCTTCAATGTTAACGCAATTTGCCCAAATTTCATACCCGGCCCACAGATTGTTTTCAACCTCGGCTCGTGAATCCATTTTCTGACTGTATTCCGGGTTAAACAGCTATGCCTTTGCAGGAAGTTGCTGCTTCCATGGTCCGAATCCCCCCATTTTACCCGCAACAACCCGCCATTCCATTGTTTGCCGAACCCCATCCATTCCCTGCAAACTTTTTTTCATCTTTGTACCATGATTGAACGGTACGAAACCGTGGTGGGATTAGAGGTTCATATTCAACTTTCCACCCAAAGTAAGGCCTATAGCTCTGATTCTGCGGCCTATGGGGCTATGCCGAACCACCACGTGAGTGCCGTATCCGTGGGACTTCCCGGAACCCTACCCGTAGTCAACAGCAGGGTTATTGAATATGCCGTACGGCTGGGCCTGGCAACCGAATCCAACATCCGCCCCGAAAACCACTACGCACGCAAAAATTACTTCTACGCCGATTTACCCAAAGGCTACCAAATTACTCAGCATACCACCCCCATTTGCGAGGGCGGACGGGTTGAATTTTTAACGGATGAGGGTGAAAAAAAACAAATACGCCTGGAACGCATACACATGGAAGAAGATGCCGGAAAAAGCATGCACGACCAGGACCCATTCGATTCCCTCATCGACCTAAACCGCGCCGGTGTCCCCTTGCTTGAAATGGTTTCCAGACCGGACATCCGGTCGGCCCGCGAAGCCTATTTGTACCTGACTGAAGTGCGCCGCTTGGTTCGACACCTCGACATTTGCGACGGAAATATGGAGGAAGGCTCACTGCGCTGCGATGCCAACATCAGCGTACGCCTGAAAGGGTCCGAAACCTTCGGAACCAAAGTCGAAGTAAAAAACATGAACTCCATGCGCCACGTTCAAAAGGCCATCGAGTACGAAACTCGACGCCAAATCGAATGCCTGGAATCCGGACAAACCATCGCCCAAGAAACCCGGCAATTTGATGCCATGAAAGGCATCACCCATTCCCTGCGCAGCAAAGAAGACGCCAACGATTACAGGTATTTCCCTGAACCCGATTTACCGCCTGTCGTAGTTACTCCCGAATACATTCAATGGGTTAAGGCTCAACTTCCGCCTCTGCCCATGGACCTGTACGAAAAATACACCAACAGCTGGGGCTTATCGGCCGCCGAAGCAGCCTTGCTCGTCGAAAACAAAGCAGAAGCCCTTTACTTGGAGGAATTGGTACAGCACTGCGGACAGGTGAAAAATGCCGCCAACTGGCTGCTGGTACGGGTGAAAAATTACTTGAATGAGCAGGGCATCTCCATGGCTGAATTCCCTCTGATTCCGGCCAAACTAGGCAGTTTAATTCAATTGGTGGAATCCAATAAGGTCAGCTATACGGCTGCCGCAGGGCCCCTTCTGGAAGCCCTTTTGGCTCAACCTGAAGCCTCGGCAGAACAGCTTGCCAACCAACTCAACCTAATTCAAGAGTCCGACAGCGGAACCCTTGAAAAACTGGCCGATGAAGTGCTGGCCGGCATGCCCGATGAAGTGGCCCGGTACAAAGAAGGAAAAATCGGCTTGTTGGGCATGTTCATGGGCCGACTCATGAAAGCCAGCGGTGGCAAGGCCGACCCGAAACTGGCCTCAGATATTTTGAAACAAAAATTGGCATGATGCGTACGTTTACCCTTTGGGTGGGAATCCTTTGTTTGGCCGGTTTTCAGGCCTGCACACCAAAAAGCAACCTCGACGGCCCCATAACAGGAACCATCCGCGGAGCCAAAGGCATGGTGGTCTATTTCGAAGAATTGGGCCCCAACGGTACAGAATTCATCGACAGCGCCGTCGTTGACCCCAACGACGGATTCTGCTTCACCAAACCCGCCGGCGGAGTCAATTTTTATCAACTTCGACTGGGGCCAAATCAAGCCGTCCCCGCCATGCAAATGCCTTCCAACATCTGCCCCATCATCACCGATTCTACCGAAAAGGTCTTCCTTGAAATAGATCCAAGGTACATGGCAAGTCCCATCCGGGTAGAAGGCAGCCCTGAAACCATGCTGCTGAATGAAATTTTCCGCTTGGTAAAATCCTTTTCACGCATGCAAGATTCCCTGAACCGCCAGTTGCAAGGTGCCGGCTTGTCTGACGAAGCAATGCAAGCTCAGCGGCAGCAGGCCTACGAGCAGTACCGCATGCAAATCGTCGCTTGGGTGCGCGCCCACCTTGGCGCCTTCTCTACCCTGCAAGCCATCAACTACCTGGACGTAGAAGACGCCAACAACCTCAGCCTCTTCAAAGAAGTGCTCGATGCCCTATTGCAGCGGTTTCCCGACAACTTTCGGGTGGCCAACTTCAACACCCAGGTCAGCATGAAACTCGCCCTGGCCCCCGGCAAAACCGCTCCCGACTTCAGCTTGCCCGAAGCCAAGGGCGATACCCTTTCCCTATCGGGCTTCTACGGCAAGCACAAATTAATTCTGCTCGACTTTTGGGCCTCTTGGTGCGCCCCTTGCCGGGCCGAAAACCCGAACCTGCGCGCCGCCTACGCCAAATACCGCAGCAAAGGATTCGAAATTGTGGGCGTCAGCTTAGACCAAAACAAAGAGGCCTGGCTGCGGGGCATAAAAGAAGACAAACTCAGCTGGCCTCAGCTTTCCGATTTGGGCTATTTTAATTCGGAAGCGGCCCGCCTGTACGGCATCAACAGCATTCCCGCCAACTTTTTGCTGGACGGCAACGGCGTCATCATCACCTCCAATCTAAGAGGTCCGGAACTAGAAAAGGCCATTGAACAATACCTACCATAACAGCTACACGCACGGCACCGTATTTATCGTGTCCGATGCCCACTTGGGCGTTCCCGGTAAGGCCGAAAGCCTGGCCCGCGAAAAACAACTGGTGGACTGGATAAACACCGCAGCGCCCGAAGCCGAAGCCATCGTATTGCTGGGCGACATCTTCGATTTCTGGTACGAATTGCGGCAAGCCGTTCCGCGGGGCTACACCCGACTGCTGGGTTGCCTGGCGCAATGGACCGACCGCGGATTGCCCATCCACTTTTTCCCGGGCAACCACGACATGTGGACCTACGGCTACCTGGCCGAGGAATGTGGGCTGAACGTGCATTTTGAGGGCGAACTTTGGAACATCGGCGGACGTTCCTGTTTTTTGGCCCATGGCGACGGCCTGGGTCCCGGCGATTACAGCTATAAATTTTTCAAGCGCATCTTCCGCAGTCCCATTTTCCGCTGGTGTTTCAGCCGCTTGCATCCCAACTTCTCATTTGGGCTGGCCCAATGGCTAAGTCGCCGCAGCCGGGCGGCTCATGCCGAGGCCGAAAAAACATTCCTGGGCGAAGAGCGCGAATGGCTGTATCAGTATGCTTTGCAGCGCAGCGCAGGGCTCGGCAACACCGACTTCATCTTCGGGCACAGGCACTTACCGGGCATCCACAGCCTGCCGGGCGGCAGCCGCTACATCAACACGGGCGACTGGCTCAGCCACTTCAGCTACCTAAAAATTCAGGGCGGCAGGCTCGAGCTCTGCTACTGGAAATCCGAATAAAATTTCATAATATAAAATTCTTGCATTTTTTTGGGGGGGCGGCCGGGCGGGCTTTCAGCGCTAGTCCGCAGGGGGGCAGGGGGGGCTGCCAGCGGGCTGTGGTGGCTCCCAGGGTCGCCTCCTCGCCGCGCGGCAGCCGCCCCGCCCCCATGCGGCCTACCTGCTTCAATCCCTGCCGCGGGCCTCATCGAAATAAAAGCGAAGTAAAAGCAAAAAAGTCCATCCATCTTCCAAAAAAAATGGAGAAAAAACCGAACCCTGCCCATAGAAAGACCCCTGATTTTTGATAAAAACCCGTACATTCGATAGCAGGAAACAAACCTTCGCCTATGCAACCAATTTGGAAGATTGGCGAAGGTTTATAGCGGCTATAAATGAGTTAGCGGGCATTGTAAAGACGACAAACTAAATACATAACAATATGACAAGAGACCAAATTGAAACTAAATTACAAGAAGTGTTTTTTAACGCTTTGGACGGGGACGGAGCAAATTATCCTGTGCAAGTAACACTTTCAAGCGGACAGAAATTTGAAGGATTTAAAATCATTGAGAACAATCCGCATTACATCTTAGGACTGACACAAGAGCAACGTATGGACTCTGTTCGTGATAGAGAATTTTTTCAGGCGACAGTAGTAAGAAAAAACAGCATCTCGAACCTTGTTTGCCCAATGTTAGACTTTAAATAAATAGCCATGAAACAATATCAATTAGTAATTTTTAGGTTTAAATATACAGACGACCTTGTTTGTATATGGCCAGTTTGCTTTGACTTCGACCCAAAAAATAATTTCGGACAGATAGAACGAGATATTTTGGAACGTGCAATAAAAGACCTTGAAGGCTATCCTGGCATCAAGGACGTTCAAATTATTCACAATAAAATTGCTGTTTTGACTGAGTGTGTTGAGACATTCGACAGCATTTTGAAAACGCAACCAGATGACGATTCTGTTTCTATAAAATATTTGAAACTTGAAAGACAAATCGAACTGGTTAGCCATCCTCGGTTTGACTATGAAACAAATTCATACTATATACCCATTCAATTAAGACACATTAAATTTCCTATTCGAGTTCGTGCAAAAAATTTTAAATTCTTACTTGACGACCTTGAATTACCAATACTATTACTCAGAGAACAGAAATAACAACGACCCGCTAACACGGGTTTTGCGTCAGGCGGGGTGACGTGCAAACTTAGAGCTTTGTGCTACTATTCAAGTTCTGTGCTGGTTGACAGTTTTGTGCTCCGAAACCCGCCCGAACGCAAAGCCCGAAACCGTTAGCGGCAAGCAGACGACCCAAGCGCTTCAAATGACGGAACGACTTGCCCAATTGACTAACTTGACAAAGAAAAATTGATCTGACAAATACGATGCCAAGAAATATCACTATTGCGAGCCGACTAAGAGAAGTTTTGTTAAACGGACATTGGATTGCCAACACAAATTACAGAGAACATATAAAAAGTATAAATTGGCAACAGGCGACACAAAGAATTGACAATTTAAATACTATTGCAGCTCTGACTTACCATATAAACTATTACTTAGCAGGGCTATTAATAGCTTTTGAAAACGGAAAACTTGAAATTAGTGATAAATACAGCTTTGACCTTCCGCCAATTACTTCCGAAACAGATTGGAATAAATTAGTAACCGACTTTTTAGATAACTCTGAAAAGTTTGCTAACAAAGTTGAACAAATGGAAGACTATATTTTTGACAAGCCATTTATTGATGAAAAATATGGAACATTTTTGCGGAACATTGAAGGAGTTATAGAACACAGCTACTACCACTTAGGACAAATTACCTTGATAAAAAAAATGATAGCACAAAATAAATTGTAAGAACTAAATGACAAAATTCCATTGACAACAAAACTGCCAGCCGCTAACAAGGTATTGCCAAAAGCGGGGCTGAGCGGCTCCGATTGGACATTTGTGCAAGGTTCAACATTCGTTCTTTGATTGATCTTTTGTGCTAAAAACCCCCGCCTTCGGCAATACCCAAACCGTTAGTGGCAACCGTAGAACGTCCACGCAATCAAAGGACATTAAAAAAAAACAAAGTATGAATAAAAAAGAAAGTGCGGTGCAACAACAATTGAAAGAATTTTTACTTGATAAAATTTCAGAACCTTTACCAACGACCGTTAAAATAGTAGAAGGTTCTATTCCAATCGTATTTTTCGGAAATGTTGAAAAAGCTGAGATTGCCACTTTAAGCCTTAACCCAAGTAATATAGAATTTGAGCACAATGGTGTAAGGCGTTGTGTTGATAGAAAATATTTAAAGGTTTCAGAAAGCCAAAAATTAACTAGAGAGCAAGCAGAAAGTGTATATCAATCTCTTCTATTGTTCTTTCAAGTAAACCCATATAAAACGTGGTTTAACCCTATGAATAAATTATTCCAAAGTAAAGGTTATGAATATTACAATGACAAAATTGTTCATTTAGATATTTCGCCTTGGGCAACATCTAACAAATGGGATAGTTTAAGTCAGGAAGAAAGAGAATCCATAATTGATACATCAATTATAGAGAAAGTAATAGAACTGCGTGGAATTAAAAAGCTATTTATAAATGGTAAAACTGCGTTTAATGTACTTTGTGCAACATTAAACATAAATACAAATGACATTCAACAATCAACTTTTATATATACCACTCAGAATGGGAATAATAGAATTTTTATAATATATGAAACAGAAATTTTTGGGTGCAAAGTTGTTGGTTGGAATTTATACATTCATCAAGGTTGCCCACAAGATCTAGTTAAAAAAATTAATGATTATTTATAATAAAATGGTAATTGTAAAAAGGTAAGGCAATGACATTACAAGAATTTATAAAACAGTTTGATAAACCTAATTCTATTGTTCTTCTTGAAGGAAAAAGAAATGTTTTAGAACCAGATAAAGAAAGGTTGATAGCACTTGGAAACTTGTTAACTTCTAAGACCAAAAGTATGATTTTTAGAAGCGGAAATGCTGAAGGCTCAGACCAACTGTTTTCTGATGGTGTTACCGCAGTCGACTATAAAAGATTACAAGTAATTACACCATATTCTGGACACAGAGAAAAAACAAATCAAGCATATGAAACTATTTCTTTGGACGAAATAAGCATTGCTGCTGAACCCGAAGTGGTGTATCAGTCTAAAAGCAATAAGAAAACTGAAAAGCTAATTGACCAATTTGTTTCAGGTAACAAAAATCGTTATACAATAAAAGCAGCTTATATAATACGAGACACTATAAAAGCAATTGGAACTGACAGAATAAAGCCAGCAACTTTTGGCATATTCTATGACGACTTAGATAAACCAAAAGAGGGTGGAACGGGACACACAATGAAGGTTTGTGAACAAAATAACATTCCAATTATTGATCAAAAAATATGGTTCAAATGGCTAACAGAATAGAAGAACATACCGCAAAACGATAGACTATCAAAAAAATAAAAAGGCATACATAATGAAAATTCAACTTAATCACCCAGGACATCAAAAGCCTTTTAGATTAGGAAACGGTTATAGACAAATCGCCAATAATATTATTCGTGAATGGAGTAATGACAATGTCCATTTTAGGAAGTTTGAGGTGGTCTAAAAAAACCAGACAGTAAAATTTAATGCCTTAATTTCAGACCAATGAAGCGGTTCAAGTAAAGAATGCCCAATGGTTTGGAGTATTTAAACAGATGTTATCTTTATTCCATGAAACGAATATTGCTTCCCTTGCTGGTGTTGTTTGCTGTAACTGTATCGGCCCAACCCATTTTTACATTTAATCCATGCGGCAAAACAGGCCGCTTTGGGCCAACCCAATTCGAGGTAGATACCAATTATGGATTGGGAAATCCTTTGTTCAATCAGGTGCGCATCAATACTACGGGTTTTCAGGAATGGGTTGTACCGGGAACCAACACATACCGCATTGTGGCTTTTGGAGCCCAAGGAGGTACAGGAGCCACGAGTCCTACCTTTAGAGGCGGTGGGGGAGCCGGGGGGTTGGGAGCACGCATGCAGGGCGATTTTAATTTGAATATGGGCGACACCCTGGTTATTGTGGCCGGGCAACGCGGAACCGATGGCATTGGAAACGGAAACTGCGGTGGAGGTGGAGGTGGAGGAACCTTTGTTTGGAGGAAAAGCAATGGAGCCCTTTTGGTGGCAGCGGGTGGCGGGGGCGGTGGTCCCGGTTCCTTCTGGACTGCGGCTTCAACCATTCATGGCGATACCGGAACTACAGGGCAGGTGCCCCCTGTTTCTCAGGGATATGTGTCGGGAGCCGGTGGAACGGGCGGTGGCGGTGGCGGTGCCGGTTCTCAGAGCGGGAATACAAATTGCGGATACTGTGGGGCAGGTGGAGCCGGCTGGACCTCAAACGGAGGTGCGGGTGGTCAGTACGGAGATAATTTTGGGCGCAGCAGGGCAGCCGGTTTTTTGGGTGGCCGTGCCAACAACAATTTAACCCATGGCGGTTTTGGTGGCGGAGCCGCTACCGGCGATGACGGCCGTCCCGATTACAGCCATGGAAATGCCGGTGGTGGTGGGTACTCGGGCGGTGCCGGAACCGGATATCCCTATTTTGGCGGAGGTGGTGGTTCCTTTAATGCGGGTACAAACCGCGTTAATGCCCGTGCTTTCAACAGTGGAAATGGGAAGGTTGAAATTACCATTCCCATTTGCCAAGGTGTTCCAAATTCGCCGGTGGCAACCATCAACAACGGCGATACCGTTGATTTTTGCGGGAGTTTTAATGCTATTTTGCAGGCCTCGAACACCTCTGTAGGTTCAGGATATTCTATAATTTGGCAAAATTCGGTCAACCAAAATGGCCCTTGGACCGATATACCCGGTTATTTTTCTGTTGTGCAGACCTATCAGGTAGATACCTTTTCAATGTATTTCCGGGTAAAGGCAACCTGCTCCGGTTCGGGCGATTCGGCTTTTTCAAATGTGGTTTTTGCCCAACAAGACACTTTGGATCCTGTGCTGTCGATACCGCCCTCAAGTACGGTGGTAACGAACGCCGGGTTTTGTTATTCAACCAATGTGCTGTTGATTGCCCCCCAGGTTACCGACAACTGTGGAGCCCCAAACTTAACCAACAACGCTCCCGCCCAGTTTCCTGTGGGTCAAACCACTGTGGTTTGGACTGCCACCGATGCCGCGGGGAATACGGCGACCGTGAGTCAGAATGTTTTTGTTCAGGATTTATGGCCGCCTGTGGTTACGCCCCCTGCCAACGTTAGCGTTTTTGCCGACAATGGGCAATGCTTTGCAACAGGAGTAAGTATAGGCCAGGCCACGGCTGTTGACAATTGCTCACCGGTTATCCTGACCAACAATGCTCCCGCGGTATTTAATGTTGGGCAGACTGTGGTGGTTTGGTCGGCCTCTGATTCCCTTGGGAATGTTGGCACAGCCCAGCAAATTGTAACGGTGGTTGACAATCAATTTCCGGTGTTGAATGTACCGGCCAATTTGGTTGCAAATGCCGATTCTGTTTCCTGTGGGCTAAGTGGATTGAATTTGGGTTCGGCCACGGGCAGCGACAATTGTACAGGCGTTATTGTTACCAACAATGCTCCGCAGGTTTTTAATCCGGGCATCACCTGGGTTGTTTGGTCGGCCACGGATCCCTCGGGCAACGTAACTCAAGACAGCCAGTTGGTGGTGATTAACGATGTAACTTCGCCTCAAATTCAAGCCCCTACCAATCTGGTATTGCTGTTGGATTCCGGTTCTTGCCAGCTTTCGAATGTGAATTTAGGAACGGCACAGGCCTGGGACAACTGCAGTCTTCAAAGTACGACCAACAACGCTCCTGCCAATTTTGGCCCCGGTCAAACCTTAATCATTTGGACGGCCACCGATGCGGCGGGCAATACGGCCATAGATACTCAAACGGTAACTGTGTTTGACAGCATTGCACCTGTAGCCAGTCCGCCGGCAGACATTGTTGTTTCAACCGATGCCGGTGTTTGTTCGTCTTCGAGTGTAAGCTTAGGTTCGCCCACGGCACAAGACAATTGCAATGTTGCTCAGGTACAAAGCAACGCCCCGGCGGTTTTCCCGCTGGGAACGACCCAGGTAGTTTGGTCGGTCAGCGATGCTTCGGGAAATACTGTTCAGGTGGTTCAAACGGTATTGGTGGTTGATTCGGTGCCTCCGGCCTTTGCAAATTGCATCAATGAAAGGGGTTTTTGCCTTGGGCAAGCCCTACCGGATTATACGCCACAGGTAAGCGATGCCTGTTCTGCTGTTCAAATTCAACAGGTTTCCGGTCCTGTTTCGGGCAGTGTTTTGCCTGCCGGAAGTGTAGATTTGATTTGGCTGGCTACGGATTCCACGGGCAATGCCTCGAATTGCACCACCACGGTGGTGGTGAGTGCCGGCTTAACTGCGGGCATTCAATTGAGCGGCGATACATTAACGGCCACGGTTTTGGGCGACAGTTTGGTTTGGCTGCGTTGTTCTTCAAACTTCAGTGTTGTTCTGGGAGAGCATTCGGCCATTTTTGTTCCCCAACAATCGGGGAGTTATGCCGCCATGGTGTACAATGGGTATTGTGCAGACACCAGCGATTGCATACAGGTAAATCCCAGTTCAATCGAATTGTCGGATTTAAGCCAAGTGCGAGTTTTTCCTGTTCCTGCCAAAGAAATGTTGAATTTGGACATGGAGTTTAAGGGAAAGTGGATTGTGCATGATTTTCAAGGCAAGGAATTGATGCAAGGGGAGGGGAATACCGGGCAAAATCAACTTAATCTGAGCGGATTGGCTACAGGCAGCTACTTGTTGTCGGTGGAACAAAAGGGCCGTTGGATTCGGTTCCGGGTGCCGGTGATTCGGTAAATAGGTCATTTATTTTTGGGGCGCTGCGGGCGGGATTGAACCCGGGTAGCCCGCAAAGGACCGGGGCCTGCGGGCGCGCGCCGGGCAGGGCGACCTTGGGAGCCACTGCCCGGCCGCTGCACGCAAGCCCCGGGACTGCGGACTACCGGTGAAAGCCCGGAATCCCGCCCCAAATCATCAAAAAAAAGGGAATCAAGCCTTTGAGAAGAGTCCTTTTAAATTGTATTTGATTTTCCAAGCGGCCACGTACATGGAAGGGATTACGATGAGCGTGAGGAATGTAGCGATGGTCAAACCGAAAATGATGGTCCATGCCAGGGGTCCCCAAAATGCAACGTTGTCGCCACCCAAATGGATGTTGGGTTTGAATTCGGTAAGCAGGGTTCCGAAATTGATGTTGAAGCCGATGGCCAGGGGAATTAAACCGGAAATGGTGGACACGGCGGTTAAAATTACGGGTGTGATGCGGGTAGCTCCGGCCTGGATGCTGGCGGTTACGGGGTCAACTCCCAGAGCACGCTGTTCGTCAATAAATTCAATGAGTAGAATTCCATTTCGGATAACAATTCCTGCCAAGGCAAACATGCCAACCCCGGTCATGACCACCGACATGGTCATGCCGCTAAGGCCAAAGCCTACAAAGATGCCGATGAGGCTGAAGAGCACGGTGGAGAAAATCAGCAAGGGTTTCACTACCGAGTTAAATTGGGTAACCATAACTGCAAACATAAGGGCTAAAGCACCGAGGAAAGCCACACCCAGAAAATCGGAGGTTTCTTTTTGGTCTTCTTGTTCGCCGGTAAGCCGGACATCGTAGCCTTCGGGCAAGTTTAAGTTGTTGAGCACTTTGGATTGGAGTTCCTGATTGATTTGATTGGCGTTGCCGCCTTCCAGCACGTTGGAAGACAGAGTAACCACTCGTTTTTGGTTTTTGCGGTTGATGCCGGAATAGGCGGGTTTGTAGGAGATGGAGGCAATGGAAGCCAGGGGCACCTGGCGGAAACGTCCACTGGCCATGTCCATAAAGGCGATGTTCAATGCCAAAAGTTGTTCCGGCGAGTTTCGGAAGGATTCCTGCAGGCGCAGTTGAATGGGGTGGTCGTCGTCGGCATCGCGCAGTTTTGAAATTTCTTTTCCATAGAGAGCGGTGCGCAGGCTCATACCAATGCTGGCCAGGGAAATGCCCTCGCGTTGGGCTTTTTCCTGGTCAATTTCGAGGATGATTTCGGGTTTGTTCAGATTTAGGTCTGATTTTAACTCTTCGATTCCGGTGATGCCGGCGGCGGCAATTTCTTGCCTTACCTTTTGTTCCAGGTCTTGGAGGGTGGTAAATTCTTCGCCTGAAATTTCGATGTTCACGGGTTTTCCGGTGGGAGGGCCAGCGCGTTCTTTTTCGACGGTAAGTGTGGTGCCGGGAATTGGGTTTTTTTCGAAGTCTTTGCGGATTTCGTCCAGCATTTTGCGGGTTTCGAATCCATTTCGTTCTGAGAATTTAACGAATGCGACGGTTACTTTAGATTTGTTGGGAGTGGCAACCCGGTCGGGATTTTGGGGATCGCCGGCATTTAGGCCAACGTTTGCGATGACCGATTCAACGGCGGGATTGTTGGGGCCAATCAAAGCAAAGACTCGTTTTTCGATGATTTGGGTGATGGAGTCGGTTACATTGGCGTCGGTGCCTATGGGCAATTCGCAGTAAACATAGGCGAAATTGGGTTCCGGGTCGGGAAAAAAGCTGACTTTGGGGTTGCTAAGGCCGAAACCAATGGTAGATAAAATTAGGGTTAACACGGCCACTCCAACCACGGCAAAGGGGGCTTTACCGGCGGTGAGTTTGATGAGCAAGCGTTCGTAGGCACGGATGACTATCGGCCAATATTTTTCCTGAAAGTTTCGAATGGTTTTATAGAGGAAAAATTGGTAAGAGGAGTGGGAAAGGAGGATAATTAAGGCGAAGGTTCCCAGTCCGTTGAAGCCTCCCAAATAGGAAAGCAAAGCAATTAGCACATAGGCAATGGCCCATTTAATGAAAGAGGAGCGTTTTGGCACTTTCAGGTGTTCGTCGCGCACCATAAAGTCGACGGCAAAAACGGGGTTCATGACGAAGGCCACCAGCAAAGAGGCTCCAAGGGTAATGATAAGGGTAACGGGCAAATACTGCATAAAGTTGCCAACGATTCCCGGCCAGAAGAGCAAGGGGAAGAAGGGGCCCAGGGTGGTGATGGTACCTGCCAAAACAGGAACGAACACTTCGCCTGCACCGGCTTGGGCGGCTTTAATGATGTTGATTTCGCGGTGTTTATGCAGTAGGCGGTGGGTGTTTTCAATCACCACAATGGCATCGTCAACAATGATACCGAGGGCCAGAAGAAAGCTAAACAAGACAATGACGTTCAGGGTATAGTCGAGGCCGGGCATAATGAGAAAGGCCACCACGGTTGATAAAGGGCCGGCCAAAGCCACGAAGAAGGCGCTTTTAAGTCCCATGAAGAACATCAGGCCAACGAGCACCAAAATAAACCCAATGATAACGGTATTTAGGAGTTCATTCAGGTCGTTTTTGGTGGATTCCGATTGGTCGCCCGTTGTAATAACGTCCAGGCCTTCGGGAAATTTTGTTGCTTTGGCTTCATCGATGATGCGTTGAATGCCGTCGGAAGCTTCGAGGAGGTTTTCTCCGGAGCGTTTAATTATGTTTAGGGTAACGACGGGTTTTCCGTCAAGGCGAGCGAAATCTTGTTTTTCGGCAAAGCCGTCAACAATGGTAGCGAAGTCGCGCAAAAAAGTGGTGTTTCCGCGGTTAGAGCGGACCACAATGTTTTTGATTTGTTCGGCGTTTTTGAATTGTCCGGTTACCCGGATGTTGCGTCTAAGTCGGTCGATGCGGATTTCGCCTCCTGAAATGTTCACATTTTCGGCGCCTACGGCCATTTCTATGTCGTTGAATGAAATTCCGGCGGCCTGCATTTTGTATAAATCGACGTAGATTTGAATTTCGCGGTTTAAACCACCAACAATGTCCACACGGGTAATTTGAGGAAGGGTTTCAATTCGTTCTTCCAGGTATTCGCCGTAGGATTTCAATTTATCCAGGGGCAAGTCACCGGCCAGGTTGATGTTCATGATGGGGAATTCCGAAAAGTCAAGTTCGTCAACGCGGGGGTCTTCGTCCAGATCGGTTGGAAGGTCTTTGATGGCTTTATCAACTGCATCGCTGACCTTTTGTTTGGCCACGGCGACTTCGACACTGGTATTGAATTCCACCACAATCGAGCTAAAATCGGAGATGGATTTCGAGGTAATTTTACGGACTCCATTGATGGATTTCAGTTGCCGTTCTATGGGTTTGGTAATGAGGTTTTCCACATCGACAGGGGTAGCTCCCGGGTAAATGGTGCTGACCGAAATGGTTGGAATAACGATGTCGGGGAATTGTTCTTTGGGAATTCGCAAAAAGGAAATGGTACCTGCGATGGATAGGATTACGGTAAAGACATAGATGGCAGTCCGGTTTCGGATGCACCAATTTGTAAAACCGAGCGATTTAAACGAGTCCTGGATTTGGCTCATGGCTTGAATTCTATAGGTTGACCGTCCACTACTTCAGAATTTCCGGCGGCAATTAAAATGCTGTTTGGTTGCAGACCTTTGGTGATAACGGTTACACCGTTGTAGGAAGGGCCTGTTTCGATGGGTTGCCGAAGGGCTTTTTTGCCTTGTGCCAGCATCACAAAATTGCCTTCGGGCAGGGACTGTATCAGGTTGGTGGGGATCATCAAGGCATTTTCAATAGAGAGGTCGTTGATTTTGAGTCGGCCGGTCATATTGGGGCGTAGGTTGGGGTGGGTGCCTGTCAGGTCGACCTCGACCAGCACGGAACGGTTGCCCGGATTAACCACTTTGCTAATAAAGCTAACCTTTTTGTCCAATTGGATGTTTAAGTCGCTCAAAGAAACGTTAACGGGGGTTCCCAGGGAAATATTTGCCGCCAAAGCGTCGGCCAGGGGGGCGGTTAATTTGATTCGGTTTAGGTTAACGACCCGAATGCCCGACATGCCAGGGCTGGACATTTCGCCTAGCTTCAGGGCTACATCGTCCACTTCGCCATCAATGGGCGATTTAATTTGCGACATGGCCACTTGAGCTTCCATGGCTTTAACCCTTAAAGCCATGGCTTCGTAATTTGTTTTGCTTTGCAGGTATTGAATTTCAGAACCAATTTTTTGGTCCCAAAGTCTTTGGGTTCGGCGGAATGTTTCTTCGGCCAGGTTCAGTCCTGTTTTGGCTTCTTCTAAGCCTTGAACCATGGCGGTGTTTTCAAGTTCGGCCAGCAATTGGCCTTTTTTAACCCGGTCGCCTTCCTTAACCAGGATTCGCCGAACCACCCCGGGCATTTCGGGGCCGGCAAGAATGTTGTTGTCGGCTTCCACATTTCCTTGCACTTCTACAAAGCGGCGAAAGGTTCCAAGGGTGGGCGAGGTTACTTCGACGGCACGAGTACGCAGGCTTTTTGAGTTGTTTGTGTCTAGTTTTGCGATTTCGGTTTCGAGGTTTGAGGCCTCTTTTTGCAGAGCGGCCAACTGGGCACGGACTTCATCGAGTCGGGCTTTTTTCTGTTCCAAATCTGAGGGGGAACCGCAGGCCCAAAGCAATGCGATGCCCAAAACAAAAAATAAAGGAGTTTTCATGCGAATCAAGGTATGAGGGTATGGGGGATTAGAATTTTTCCATGGATTTTAAAACATCGGCTTTTCGACTTAGTACGTCAAACAGGGCTTGAAAATAGCCCTGCTGGGCTTCGTAGAATTGGCGTTCAATTTGAGTAAGTGTTAAGCTGTTGATTAGGCCTTCTTTGAATTTAATGGTGTTTACCCGACGCACTTCCCTTGCCAGGTTAAGATTTTTAAATTGGGTTTTAAAGCGCAGAACGGCCTCTTTGAATGCATTAGAACTGCTTTGGTACTCGAATTGCAGGGCCTGGCCCAGGTCTCCGCGTTGAATTTCGGTTTTTTTCTTTTGCAGTTGGTACTGCTTTAGCTTGTACATGCGGTTCCAGCTTGAGAAGATGGGCACCGAAAGGCGCATGCCGAAGGTCAACCCACCGTTGGCACTCTGGGTGCCATTGCCCAGCAGGAACCGTTCGCTGTTAAAGAAATTACGCTGATAATTCAGGCTTGAGGACAGGGTTGGCAAGGCCTCGGCTTTTTGGAGTTTAATCTGATAATCATTGATTTCCAATTGCCTGGACATTAAGTCGTATTCTTTGCGTTCGGTTACCGAAATGCTGTCGGGCAGTGAAGCCGAAAAGCTTTCCCAATCGGCGGGTTTAACGAAGTCGGTTAGGGATTCAGACAAGGCTAATTCTTGCATCAAGGGCCAACCCATTTGATATTTTAGTCCGGCAAGTGCCAAATAAAGACCATTTGCTGCCTGAACACGTAAGTTTTGGGTATTGTTGAGCATCAATTCCAGCTGCTGCACATCCAACAATTCAGCAAATCCTTGGGCTTGGGTGGCCCGAAGCTCATTCAGGGTTTTTTCCATAAGCACCAAACTGGAATCTAAGGTGGCCACCGATTCTTGAGCCATCAGCACCAAATAGAACGATTTGGTAACCTGCAGCCGGACATCTCGTTCGGTCATTTGGTTTTGGGCTTTGGTCAGTTCCAAAAATTGCTTGGCGATGGCGATGCCTACAAAATATTGGCCGTTGAACAAGAGCATAGAAGCATTGAGTCCCAACGATGCCTGATTGAGCGGTGCGGCGGGAATGGTAATGAATTGGTCCGGGTTTCCGTTAATAAAGTCAGGAAAAACAAACTCAGGCGATTGGATGTTGTAGGTGTAACCGCCGTTTCCATCGAGTTGTGGCAGTCCTGTTGCCACATTTTCGCGCACTTTGGCTTTACCAATTTCCAGGTCAAGCCGGGTGGATTTAACCTTCGCTTGATTTTCCAAGGCATAGGCCACTGCTTGTTCTAAGCTAATGGTTTTTTGGGCGAGCACCGGAATAATTCCGGCAATCCAGATAAAAAAGATACTTCTCATGGGTTAGGAAATTCAGATGCGTATTGCTGGGTTAGGTAATCAAGGCCTTTGGAACTGCAAATGCCGTGTAGGTGGTACAAAAGCATTTCTCGGTGCAGGGTGGTAAAGTCAAATCGGTCGGGCTGAAAAATTAAGGGATCCATTTTCATGGGCATCAGTTGAATAAAAATTCGGGCAAGAATTTCCTGATTCAGCGATGCTCGGTACCAGCCCCCTTGAACCCCGGTGGACAAGTTTGCTAACACATGCTTTCGAATGGATTGTTGTTGGTAGTTTTCAACCAATTTGTAGGCATTTGGAAAATACTTACGCAGTTCCAAGAATATCGAAGGCTTAATTTGTTGAAGTTGAGATTCTATGGCTCCGGCAATTCCCCAAAGTTGGTCAATGGGGTTGAAGTATTTTTGAAAAATGGATTCGGCGGCGGTTTGGTGTTTGTATAAAAAAGCTTCTACCACTGCTTCAACCAAGCTGTTTTTGTCGGTAAAGTGAACGTAAAGCGTTTTTTTGGAAATGCCCATTTCTCGGGCCAAATCTTCCATGGTTACGCTCCGTAAACCATACTGCATAAACAGTCGGTTTGCTTGTTCCACAATAAAATCTCTGCGTTCGTCCATCTGTGCGGCAAAGGTAATTTTTGTACTTTTATGGAAACCAAAAGAACCCAAAAAGTTTCCACAGTTTTAAAAAATTAACATTTTTCTTTGATTTGGCAACAATGTGGGTACATAAGGTCAACTTAAACTTTAGGGGATGCAGGTTGTGCCGGGTGTTTCCTGTTTTGCTTTGGTTTTCAAATTCATAATAAAGAAATTAAGGGGCTTTCAATTATGAAGAATTTCCGGTTTGGTACTAAGGCAATTTTTGAAAGAATCGGGCTTCGGGGCCGGGAATTGAGCCGGTTGAAAGGCTCTCCGGTTTTAATGCTGTTTTTAATCGTTGTACTTTTGGGTCTTCCTTATGGTTGGTATCCGGTATATGAATTTGAGGAAGGCGGTTCTTTTGGTGGCGAGAAGATTTACAATCCCTACCAAGGGACAGATTCCCTGCCTTGGCTCAGAGCCAATTTGCATGCCCATACAAAATCCTGGGGAGGCCTTACCAATGGGCAAGGGTCTGAGGTTCAGCTGAGGGCTGTTTACGATACTTTGGGCTACGATGTGGTTGGAATTTCGAATTACCATCATTTTTCTGACAAGGGTTGGAAAGATTCCATTGGCTTTAACTTGTATGAGCATGGTTACGGGCTTTTAAAAAATCATTATTTGGTGGTAGGAAGTCCACGTGTATATTGGTTTGACGCGATGTTGAGCCAGCCTTTGAGTTTACGTCAATACATCATTGATTTGTTGAATTCTGACGCCCAATTGTTGTTTATCAATCACCCCGGTTTTAGTCGTTCTATGGACCCTGCAGAATTAAAAATGCTTGGTCGCTACGATGGAATGGAGGTTGTGAATCGGTATGGAAATTCCTTTGAATTCTGGGATTCGGTACTGAGTGTGGGTAAGCCGGTTTATTTGTTTGGCAACGACGATGTCCATAATGCCGGCAATTGGTCGGAGGTTGCTCGAAAAATAACATACATACAGTCGCCTGCGAACAGCGATTCGATTTACGCAGCGGTAAAGGCAGGCAGGACCCTTGTATTTGAGTCGGCCATTCCCCATACTACCGACATAACGAGCCTTCGCCGGTATTTATCAAATCACATACGCCTTTTGTCTTTTCGTCTGAGCGGGGATACTTTGAGGCTAAGGTTAAGCCGACAGGCAAAATCCATACGGTTTATAGGCCAGCATGGGCAGGAGCGGCAAAAAATACTTGGGCAAAGCGAGGCCATATACCCAATAACGGCCACCGATACCTACATCCGAACCGAAATAATGGATGCCGATGGTAGCCTGCTTCATTTAAATCCTGTGTTTAGGTATTCGGAAACGGTTCCGCCCATTGAAGGAGGCCGCATTCATATTTTAAAAACGAATTTGAAGCGGGTCTTTTTTTTGATTCTTGTTTTGTATTTATTGGTTAGGCTACACAGGGCAATTGTACAAGCCAATCCGCGGATTTCGATTCGCCAATCCGGGTTTTCTGTGCGGCATGGTTTAACCTATTTGCTGATTGTTTCTACCCTGATTCGCCTTTTTTTGGCGGGCAATTTAGAATTAGGCAACGATGAGGTTTACTACTTAAGTTATGCTCGTTATCCGGATCTGAGCCATTTTGATCACCCCCCAATGGTTGGTTGGCTCATTCAATTTTTTACGTTGCAGTTAAAATTGAACAGCAGCCTGTTTATCCGATTGGCATCTGTGCTGTTTGGCACCTTGAATACCCTGCTCATTTTCAATTTGGGCCGCAAAATAAAGAATGAAACAGCAGGTTTTATAGCGGCTATGTTGTACACCTGTTCTGTTTATGGATTTGTTGTTTCCGGTGTATTTATTTTACCCGACACTCCTCAGGTGTTGTTTTGGATTTTGAGTTTGCATTGTTTATTTGGGGCCTTTCAATCCGGATTGGTGAATAAAAGCAACAGGCGGTATCTGTTGGCCGCCGGATTTTGCATTGGTCTTGCCATGATTTCCAAATACACTTCGGTTTTTTTATGGGTGGCCGCCCTTGGCTACATTGCAATAAGGGCTCGACATTGGATTGGAACCGCAGAGCTGTATGCCGCCTTGTTCCTATCCTTTTTGATGTTTTTTCCGGTTCTGTTTTGGAATCTGCAAAATGATTTTTCCAGTTTTAGTTTTCAATCAGAGAGGGTTGCATTCACACTTGACTCTATACGTTTTGACCTGTTTTTTACTGAACTAATAGGTCAGGTTTTTTATTCGAACCCCATCAATTTTCTTCTTTATTTTTTGGCCTTGTTTGCATTTTTTCGTTCAAAAAAAGGGTTTGTTTCCAATGAAAATGCATTGCTTTTGTTGAGTAGCCTGCCGTTGATTTTGATTTTCTTGTTTTTTGCATTGTTTCGCAAAACATTGCCGCACTGGTCAGGTCCGGGGTATATTTCCCTTCTGCTTTTTTCTTCGGTTTATTTTTCCGATATTTTTTATGAATCGAACCGGCTAAAACGGACCTTGCAGGGGTCGGCCTATTTTATTTTGGTGGTGGTGGTGCTGGGTTATTTGCAAATCAATTTTGGATTGTTCCGATTGAATTCAACAGAAACCGGCCCGATAGAAGAGAAGGCAAAGTTTGATTTGACTGCCGACATGTATGGTTGGGAAAGGGCAGCCGAGCAAGTTGCAATGGTTTTGCAAAAGGATAAAGACAGTTTGCCCTTTGTTCATTTTAAATGGTTTCCGGGTGCCCACATTGACCATTATATTTGCCGCCCCCTGAACCGCATTCAATATATGGTTGGCAGTATAGAAAATACGCACAAATACCATTGGATATACAAGAACAATCCACTTCCTTTGGGTTCAGATGCCTGGTATTTAACCAATGGAAAATACCATACCAAGCCGGAACAGGCTTTTGGCAGTAATTTTCAGAAGTATCAACCTATGGATACCATCCCGATTTTCAGAGACGGAGTGGTGGTCAATTATTTTTTCCTTTACAAATGCCAAAATTTTCAGTCCAAGAAATTGGATTGAAAATTCGTGTTTGATTTACATGGTGGTTTATTTATGGCTGCACCTTTCAGGGGGAAGAAACAGCATTATTTAACGTGGTGCAATTTCAGCATATTGGTTTGACCCTTATCTTGAATGGGTACGCTTGCGGTATGTACAAGTAAATCGCCCTCATTTACATGTCCATTTTTTTTCAGAAAATAGGTGCTTTCGGCAATAGAGTGGTCGGTGCTGACAAAATGGTCAAAATAGAATCCTTTAACCCCCCAGACCAGGCTCAGTTGATTCAGCAGACTTCGGTTTCCGGTAAACACAAAGATGGGAGCTTTAGGTCTGTAGCTGCTGATTTCATAGGCGGTATAGCCTGTAAAGGTCATGGTAATAATGCCATTTGCTCTGGCTTTGTCGGCCAGTTCAACTGCTGCCCGGCAAACGGCATCGGTAATAAAGCGTTCGCGGCTAATGTGAAGGTTGTCCAAATGGTAAATTTGAGGGCTGGCTTCCATTCGTTCAATGATTTTTTGAACGGCTTCAACCACGCGTACGGGGTATTTTCCGACGGAGGTTTCCGCACTAAGCATGACGGCATCGGCTCCATCTAGAATGGCGTTTGCCACATCGTTTACCTCGGCTCGGGTAGGATTGTAGTTGGTAATCATGCTTTCCATCATTTGGGTGGCAATGATAACCGGCTTGGAGTTTTTTTTGCAACGCCGAACGATGTCTTTTTGGATTAAGGGCACTTCTTGCATGGGAACCTCGACGCCCAAATCTCCGCGGGCCACCATGATTCCATCGGCCTCGCGAATAATGTGGTTTATTTCTTCCATGGCCTCGGGCTTTTCAATTTTGGCAATGACCTTGGTGCTTTTGCCTGCCTTTGCAATCAGGTGTTTTAATTCAATTACATCGCTGGCCGAACGAACAAACGACAAGCCCAACCATTCAAATTCGTGTTCCAAGGCGAACTCCAAGTCGTCCAGGTCTTTTTCAGACAGGCAAGGCATTGAAATTTTGGTGTTGGGAAGGTTTACTCCTTTTTTAGAAGTCAATAGTCCTCCGTTAATAATTTTCAGTACCACTTCGTCTTTTAGGTTGGTTTGCAGTACCTCTAAAACGATTTTGCCATCATCCACCAAAACAATTTCTCCAGGCCTTACATCCTGGGCGAAACTTTTGTACTGAATAAACACTTTTTGCCGGGTTCCAATGCCTTTGTCGGTAGATATCATCAATTCTCCGCCGTCTTCCAATTCAATTCCCCCTTCCTGCACATCTCGAACCCGTATTTTTGGTCCTTGCAAATCGCCTAAAATGGCCAGGTTGTAATTGAAATCCGCGTTGATTTTTCGAATAATGTCAACCAAATTTTGCTGGGTTTCGCGGTCTCCATGTGAAAAATTTAGCCGACAAACATCTACCCCGGCTTGCACCATTTCCAATAAACGTTCGTAGGTATTGGTCGCGGGGCCAATGGTGGCCACTAATTTCGTTTTATTTTGTGTCTTCATGGTCTTCAAATATGAGTAGGCTCAAACTTTTTTCCGATACGTTTTTTATTTCTCCGCACCATTGTATTGCAGGTATTTTTTTTAACTGCAGCATCCATTCCTCTACAAAGGTAGAAGTAGCATTGGATATTTGGAGAATAAAATCAAAACCTGCCGATTCCTTAATGCAGGGTTGGGGAAGGGTTTTATTGCCAATGAGCCGGAAATTGGCTTCATGGAATTCCAATGGACTGAAAAAAACAGAATAGCCCGGTCTGCTTAGAATCTTGGACTCCGCAACGCCCGGAGGCCTAAAATCGGGCATGCGTTTAAAGTTCAACTTCAAGCAGCTGTTTAAAAGCCAGGCCATTCGGTAATCGGGTTCTTGGGCTACTATTCCAATCAGCGAGAAATCCAGCCAGCAAGTTTCATCAAGATCCAGCCAAATTTCTGCCATGGCTACTTTGTCTGGGCGTTGAATTGATGTACAATTTCTGTTAAGTTGTCCGGAGTCAAATTTTTATCTTGAAGTTTAAGGGTAATTTCAGCATTAGAGTTCATGTGTGCCGCTATTTGTTCTTTCCAGCGGTTTCCACCGGTTTTGAGCTCTTCCCAGCCTGCGGTTCCTTTGGTTCTGAAATACAATCGGTAGGCCGCTACAGATTGGCCTTGGTAATCGCGCAGGTATTCTTCTTCTACCAATTCTATGGCTCCCATCGCCAATTCTTTTACAAAAACCTGTTTTTTTCCCAATTCAATTCTTTGATATTGCAAGGAATCAGCCCGAAATCCTTTCAATTCAATCAAGGGAAAATATTTTTTTTCGTTTTCGTTGATTTTTAGGTATAACTTATCCTTAAGCCCATCACGGCTTCGGTAACGAAGCTCACCGTGCAGGGTGTCGCCATTCTCAAGCACTACATAGCCTTTGGATAAATCGGCGGTCTGGGCAACCCCGCTCAAGCAGGGAAGTAAAAGAAGCAGAAAACAATAGAATCTGGTCATACAGAGATACAATTAAGGTTAAGGTTTTAAGTCGCGTCCAAGTACAGGCTCTTCGTAAAGTACCTGCAAAATAGTCTGTCCAACGGCCTTTAATGTGGCCGCATCAATATTTTCCAAATTGTCTTTGTTGCTATGCCAATGGGCAGCAAAACCCGTGGGTCGGGTCGGGTCATAATTAATGATGTCAATGCTGGGAATTTTCGCCAGGGTATTGATAAAATAATGGTCGTCGGTAATTGGGCCATTGAGTTGAGCCATTTTAAAGTATTGGGAGTAACCCAATTGCTGAGCGCAAGTCCAAACCTTGTGCACCACATGCGGTGCAAACGAAACCGAGGCTCCTTCCTGGTAAAATACGGCGTCTTTGGCTCCAACCATATCCAATAAAATCCCATACCTTGGAACTATGGGCAGTGGTCTGTTTTTGGCCCAATGCTGGGAGCCCAGGCAATAGGTTTCCGGGGCCCCTGCTGCATCCCCAAAATCTTCGGCGTCAAAAAATACAATGTCAATGCCCGGAGCTGGTCCGCCCGCGGTGTCACGATGAATGGCACGAGCAATTTCAAGCAAAACAGCCACCCCGCTGGCTCCGTCGTCGGCTCCCAAAACGGGTTCTCCGATGCCTGGCTTTTCTCTATCGGCAAAAGGCCGGCTGTCCCAATGGGCAAACAGCATAATCCTGTCGGTTCGATTTGGATGTATTTGCCCCATGATGTTTCTTATTTTCAGCCCTTTACCCGTAAAGGCCACCACATTGGCGTCTTGAACAATTACCGACTCGGTATATTTTCTAAGCTCCTGAATCAAATAATCACCACAGGCTTTGTGTGCAGTTGTATTTGGAACCCTTGGCCCAAAGGCAATTTGGGCTTTTAAAAACACCATGGCGCTGTCTGCATTAAACAAAGGGCTGAGTTTCAAGGGCAATTCCGCAACTGCATCAAGGCTGTCTAAAGGTTCCTTGGCCGGGTTGGGTTCTATGCTGCCACCACCGCAACGAGTCAGCAGCAAACCAAGGGCTAAAAGGGTTAGGATTCGAATTGCCATGTGCTTGTTTCTTTACCGTCTTTAACTACAATGCCGGCCTTTCCAAGCCGGTCGCGAATAAGGTCGCTGGTACCCCAATCTTTTTTGATGCGGGCCTCACGCCGAATTTCCAAAATCAGTTCCATGACCTGATCCAGGCCGGTCGCCTCGCCGCCTTCCTGCTGCTCGCTCAGACCCAATACCCGAATAAAATAGCGTTCAAACTCTTGATTCAAGATTCCAAGGGCGGTTGAACCCAGTTTAAGTTGCTCCGAACCTGCAAGCTGTATCCATTTTGCCGCCTCGAACAGCTGAGCCACCAGCACCGGGCTGTTGAAATCATCGTTCATGGCCTTTTGGCAGCGCTCGGCCCAGGCCTCAACCCCCGGATCCTCATTTCCATGTGCCTGAAGTCCTTTTAAGGCCGAATAGGCCTGCGCCAAGCGTTGATAACCCTTTTCTGCCGCCAACAATGCCTCTTCACTCATGTCTAAAGTGGAACCGTAGTGGGCTTGCATAAAGAAAAAGCGAATGGATTGGGCAGAATACCCCCGGCTTAACAGAGGGTGATTGCCCGAAATCAAGTCACCGGGCAACAAAAAATTGCCGTCCGATTTGCTCATTTTTTTCCCATTTAAGGTTAGCATATTCCCATGCATCCAATATTGAACCGGACGAGTGCAACCCGTTGCTGCCACATTTTGGGCAATTTCACATTCGTGGTGCGGAAATTTCAAATCCATTCCGCCTCCGTGAATGTCAAAAGGCATTCCCAAATATTTGCTGCTCATCACCGAACACTCCAGATGCCAGCCCGGAAATCCTTCTCCCCAAGGCGAAGGCCAGCGCATAATGTGTTCGGGCGCGGCTTTTTTCCACAAGGCAAAGTCCAACGAATCGCGTTTTTCAGACTGCCCATCTAAGTCCCGGCTTCCGGAAATTAAATCGTCAATTTGCCGTCCGCTCAGTGCTCCATAGGGCTGCTTCGCCGAAAATGACCGCACATCAAAATACACCGAACCATTCACTTCGTAGGCCAAACCTTTGTCCAAAATCTGCTTCACCATCTCAATTTGCTCTACAATATGCCCGGTGGCAGTTGGTTCAATCGAGGGGGGAATGTTCCCGAAAATACGCATTGCCTCATGAAACCCGTTGGTGTACCTTTGAACAATTTCCATGGGTTCCAATTGTTCCAGCCTTGCTTTCTTGCCGATTTTATCTTCGCCTTCGTCCGCATCGTTTTCTAAATGACCAACATCTGTGATGTTACGAACATACCGTACAGAATACCCCAATTCACGCAGCCAGCGGTAAATTAAATCGAACGAAGTAAAGGTGCGCAAATTCCCTAAATGCACATCGTTGTACACGGTGGGGCCGCAAACATACATTCCTACACGCAACGGGTTCAGCGGTTTAAATACCTCTTTTTGCCGCGTTAGTGAATTGTAAATCTTTAAATCTACGTCCATTTTCACGATTCTTCAAGGTACGAAGGTAAGGCTTTGCCCTCAGTTTTTCGGACACCAATATTCGATTTTATATGCATTTATTACACAAAAAAACGGCTCCAAATTGTTGGAGCCGTCTTTTAAAGTGCCCGGGAAGGGAATCGAACCCCCACGGTATTGCTACCACCGGATTTTGAGTCCGGCGCGTCTACCAGTTCCGCCACCCGGGCTGATTGGGGCACAAAGTTACATTAATTTTAACTTTATCTGCCAAATCGCATATCTTTGCGTTCAAGGCTCCATAGTTCAAGGGATAGAACGAAAGTTTCCTAAACTTTAGATACAGGTTCGAGTCCTGTTGGGGCTACTTTTTCTGAACTTTTTGGGCGGTAGCCGGGCTTTCACCGGTAGTCCGCAGTCTAGGCCCAAAGGCCCAGCGGCCTGCGGTGGCTCCTCGCGTCGCCTCCTCGGCTCGCGGGCCTTAAGGCCCAGCCTTTGCGTGCTACCCGGTTCAATCCCTACCGCCTGCCACCTCATACCCAAAACCCCTGCCAATCAATTCCTTCATTCTTTAGATTGCCTTGAATTTTTCAACCCGAATTCCTTGGGCAACAGCCCCCCAAAAAATTAGGGCTGAATCCATATTTTTTTAAACACCCTCTGCCCATCCCACTCAAAAACCCCAACCATAATCCCATTTAAACCGGTTGCAATAGGCCAGCTCTCGCCCGCAACGCTGAAACCCCTGCGCTCAAAACACAAGCGCCCCTGCAGGTCGTACAGCTGAAGGGCCACCTGAGTGGATACATTCCAGCGTATTTCCCGGCCTGTTTGCTCAAAAGCAAAACCAAATGGCAGTTCTTCCTGGCTCAAATAAGTGCAATTTTGAGTTAGGGCATCCGGCGAGGCATTGTTGATGGCTTCCAAAACAGCTGCGGCAGGTTGACCTTTCAAAAAGTGATTCAGCCAGGGCCGTACCACCCTAAATGTTCTTCTGTGTTGTTCTGCCCGATTGGCAATGGATGGTGGAGTTAATAGCTCGCCCGCATCGCAGGCCGCATCGGCATTCATAAAGTAACAATGCCCTCCGCCTTGAATGGAAACCATAACCTTGCAGTTGCTAAGATTGTTGTAAATGGGTTGCTGGTGCGTGGCAAGGGGAGTAACCCCGTCGTCGCTGCCAATCATAAGCAGGCAAGGAGCAGTAACTTGACTGGCAGCACCTGCCGCCGAAGGATTGGTCTCGGCAGCCGCAAAGGTTACCGTGGTTTTAAATAGGGTAGGGGCATACGAGGCCGCAAGGAAGGTAGCTCCCCCGCCCATGGAATGCCCACCGGCAGCCATTTCAGGGGCCACTTTCCCAAACAAATACGAATTGCTGTTTTGGTTTTCCTGTTGTATTCGTTGCCCTAGAAATACCATGTCACGTCCCAGGGCCTCATGCGAGGGCAAAAAGCCGGTTTCGGTCGATGGCAATACCATAATGTAACCCAGTGGCACCAAGCTGTCAACCATGTTTTTATACGGCCCTGTGCCGGTTAAAAATCCATGGCTTAGAATAAAAACAGGGAATTGACCGGGAGCAATCGCACTACCTTGACCCCCTGAAGTGCTGGGATACCAGATATCGAAAGCAACACTGCGGTTTCTTGAAGCATCTTGCCAGGTTTCACTGCGGTTGCCCGGGGAAAACGGTTGAGCAAAATTCGAAAGCGATATTCCGAAAAATAAAAGGATTAAAAAACAAAGGGTATATTTTCTCACACCAGAAAAATTTAATAAACAGTGCTACAAAAGAATGAAGATGAAAGTAAAAAGAGAATGGCTTTCAACGAATAACCAAATATTTAATACTTCTTTTGGGGCAATAAATTCACTTGACCTAAAAAGACCTTTGGCTTATTGTTGTTGTCAACAATACGAATTCGGTACACATACACTCCCTGGGCTAGGTTTTCTCCGGTGTTTGGGTCAAGACCATTCCAACCTTTTTCCGGATCGTTGCTGAAATACAATTCTTTGCCCCAGCGGTCAAAAATCCACATTTGAAAGGTTCTCCAATTTACACCATAAGCAGTAAACAACTCATTCAACCCATCGCCGCTTGGGGTAAAGGCGTTTGGAATATAAATTGAGGTTTCGTCTTTAATCCGGATGGGGAATTGTATACTGTCGGTGCAACCGCTGGAATTGGTTACCACCAAAATGCCGATGTAGTTGCCGGCCTTGTTGAAGTAATATGAAAAAACAGAATCTGTGCTGGCTGTTTCGCCGATGATGGTCCATTGCCTGCTCACGATATTGGATTGCGATGCATCAATGAAGGTAACCAGCGGGTCAAGCATATTGGGGTTTTGTGGGCTAAACGTAGGAACAACCTGAGGCGAAGGAAGAATTACAAACGTTTTGCTAATCGTATCTGAACAATTAAAGGCATTGGTAACGATCAGGGTTGCATTGTAGGTTCCATTGTAATAAACGGCGGTTGGATTGGCATCGCCGGTGGTAATTCCCCGATCTAAATCCCATTGATAGGTAAGCTGGGTACCACTTCCAGGCTGACTTAAGTTAATAAATGGAACCAGGGCAGGATCGCAATACGGGTCGTTCACCAGAAAATTTGCTGTTGGGTCATTGTGAATATGAACAATAACATTGTCTGTGGCAACTTGTCCGCAGCTATCTGTAACTGAAATGCTGTAGGTTGTTGTATCAGCAGGAAGTAAATTGGTTCGGTTCAAGGTTGAAACCCCATCGGCCCATTGGTAAGTTAAAATAGGCCAACCCCCGGCGGGAACAGGATTGATTCCAACGGGCAACCTTGGGCAATTGATGAATAAATCCGGTCCGGCGTTCACTTTCAAAGAATCCAAATTGCGAATGGTTAAGGTGGCCGAGAAGAAATCTAGGGTACCATCGCAAAGGGTGTCAACAATGCCAACAATCAAGGTCTCGTTGCCTTCTGCAATGCCATCTAAAAACGGAATGATGGTAAGGGTAACAGTGGTTTGGTTGGGGGCAAAGTTGATGGTGGGGGCAATGGTCTGGAAATCTTGCCCGTTGCCGGCTGTACCTGTTATTTGAATGGGATAGGTTTTGGCCTGAGAAACGGAAATGCTGCGGGAAATTTGCAATGTGGCTGTTCCGCAACCCTCGATAACGCTGTTGGGCGTAAAGCCTAGAAAACCGAAACCCGCTGTAACAGGCTCAATGAAATCAACAAATAAGGAATCTGATTTGGTATTTCCACAAGTGTCTGTTACCGTAAACCGAACATATCGGTCAGATGTAGGAACATAAAAATAATTGGAATCTGTAGAGGCTCCATTATCCCAATTAAATTGGTATCCGGGTGCTCCACCTGAAAATTGGCCTTGAAGCAAATGGCCATTGCAATCTATTATGGTGTCGTTGCCTGCATTGACTTGCAGAGGCTGGTAATCGTCCAGATAAAAGGTAATTCCTGTGGATCCGGAGTTGCATCCGCCCTGAATATTGATGGTAATGGTTTCTTGGCCTTCTGCCAAAAGGTCAAGGATGGGGATAATGTCTAAGGTATCGGTAACCTGACCGGCCGCAAAGGAAATGGTGCCGGGCAATTGTTGGTAATCGGTACCGTTGGTGGCTGAACCGCCAATGGTAAGATTTACCGTCAAGGCCTGACTAATACCGGCAGTACGAGTGATAATCAATTGCGCAGATCCACACCCTTCGGTTAAAATGGTATCGTTGGCGTTGGTGGTGTTGTTGGCTACCGTTAACACCAAATTATTTGAGCTAAAGCTACCCGCCTCCAAAAATACAGCCGAATTCAAAGCTCCATCAATGATGTCAGCAACAGCCAAGGTTATGGTATAGGTGGAACAGGGTACAACCCGGGCCTCAGCCCACATAGGTACGGTTGCCCCCCCAAAGCCATGGCCATTGTTTTGATTGCAATTGTCCACATAATACTGGCAATTGGTACAAGGACCAGATCCGCAAGCCCAAGACTGACCATTGTTTACGGAATTAATGGTAACAGGTTGAGTGGTATTGGGAATTAGAGCAACATTGGTATTGGTGTAATTGCCGCCTTGTGGGTTTGGCCCGGTCAAGAAAAAGGCGAAAATATCGTTGAATTGAGTGGTAACGTAATTGTTGTACTCCTTTGAGGCAAATACATAGCGGAACCGAATCGTATCTCCCTGAGGCACAAAATTAAAGGTGAGTACGGCGGCGTTATTGGTATTGGCGAAGTTGCCATAAATGGATTGGTAATACGAAGACAATGGAGCCCAACCCAGAGTGCCAGCACTTGTGATATTGGCATTCGGAAAAAAGCCATTCGGAGGATTAATTTGCCCGGTGGATAGAACTATTCCATTGGTTAAGCCCAAATTGGAATTGTTTCCACTAAAGGTGCCGATTTGGGTGTTGGGATTGCCTTGAAAGGTGACATTGCTTACCTGTAAACCTTGACCAATCAACGTGTTCTGAACGTAGTTGGTCGGAGTTTGCCCGGTGGCCGTAGTAACTTGTGCTTTTGACGTAGACGACAACTGCCACAGGGCTACAAGCACAATCCCAAGTGCAAATTTAAATGTTGTCGTTTTATGCATAATTCGAATACAATCCGGTAAAAATAAAGAAATTTTTCACAATAGTTTACCTTCCCCAATCTGTTGAGGGCACGCATTATTATACATGGACTAAATTCAGGTATGGCCAATACTGTGTGTTTTTGTGTACTTTTCTGCACTTCATGTAACTAGACCATTTTTAAACTAAAATGTTGACTTTAAATCCTTTTTTATGAGTACAATAGCGCCAGAGGTTTTTATTCAAAGCAAAAAGGGGTTTATGGTTCAGATTACGCGCCCTGCTCAGGGTGAGGCCCTGGCTAACCTGGTATTGGTGCATGGCATGGGAGAGCATCCAGGAAGGTTTTCAAATTGGGCCGAAGATTTGGCCTCTGCTGGAATTACAACGTTCAGGTATCCACAACAAGGCCATGAGGGGCGGAAGGGTAAAAGGGGGCATTGTCAAGGCTTAGATTCGTTGATGGATGATCTAGATTCGGTGCTGGAATTGGCTTCGGTGCAGCAGCCCCTCTTTTTACTAGGGCATAGCATGGGGGGAACCGTGGTGTCAAATTACATCCTAAGGCGAAAGCCAGATCAAGTTGCCGGTGTGATTTTAAGTTCACCGTATTTCAAACTGGCCTTTCAGCCGCCGGCCTGGAAAATGGCTCTTGCCAATGCAATGAATGGTATTTGGCCCTCTTTAACTCAGCCAACAGGGCTTAATGTAAATCACATTAGCAGAATCCCGGACGAAGTACATCGCTACACCACCGATCCATTCATTCACGACCAGATGTCTGTAGCTTTTTTTCAGGCCATTCATCCTGCCGGTCAATATGCTTTGACTAAAGCCCAGGAATGGAGCATCCCCATTTTAATTGGACATGGACTTCGCGATGCGATAACCTCATCTTTTGCCGCTCAACAGTTTTACTCGGATGTACCCAACACTACGTTTAAAAAATCATTTTGGGTGGAGCAGGGTTACCATGAATTGCATCATGAACCCGAACGCGCTGCATGGCTTCAGGAGCAGGTTCAATTCGTACAAGAGGTCTGTTCGGGTGCCTGTAGTTTCCCCTTTTAATTTCCGGCTCCCTGTCTGAAGTCGAAGCTGAGAATAGCAACACGGCATTCCGGAGCATTGGGGTCTGAGGCAAATGTAGCTCTGCGAGCGGCGCTGAGAGCCGCTTCTTTTAGTTCAATCGAAGTGGCCGTACTACCGCGAAAATATGGGTCAGTAATGCTGCTGACACTTCCTGCGCGTGAGATGCATACTTTAATCTTTACCATGCCCTCTGCTCCGGAAGAGTTGGCGGGTTCAGGAAGGTATGCAGCCTCTCCATTTCCGAGGGGATCATTTCCCGCATATCCCTTACCTCCACTGCCTTTGCCCGCACCGCCGGGCCGCCCGTCTGGTCGCCCCTCGTTTCCTGTCCCTTGAGATTGCCCGGATGAACCGCCTCTGCTTCCTTTCATTAGTTCGTCAAATTCATTGGGTGGCTCGGGGTTGGGCTTAGGATTTGGATTGGGTTTGGTAATTGGGCTTGGGGGATTGGGTGTTTTTTTAGGTTGTGTATTCACCACAACATCCGACTCGGCCTCCGATGCCAAATCGGGCTGAACAATAGCTTCTGAGGGAGGAGGGGTGTTGGGGCTTACCTCTACCGGCACTGCTTCACCAAATCCGGCCTCGTCCATGCCTAGAGCCATTTCCATAGATCCTTGGTCGGGCTTCATCCGTTCTGCCTTTAATGAGAGGAACAAAAGCAAGCACAGCAGCCCAACGGAATATAAAGCAACCCCCAGCAGACCGCCGGTTTGGTTTTTCTTTTCTTTTACGGGTTCAGATGTGTTCATGAATAGATATACGAACAAATTTGCAAAAGGTTCATCTATTGTTGTTGGGACTGGTCATCAAGGTTATTTTGTATTTTCCCTGAACCCAGACCAGGTCGGCCAATTCCACAAAATATTTATGGGGCACGTTTTCATCGATGGCCAATTGCACCTTGGTGTCGGGGCCTGCCGGACCAAGGGTTTGAATCAACAAGGGTAAAATAGCCTCTTTTTCAATGGGATTTCCGTCCAAGGCATATTCCAGATTTTCACTCAGTGAAATGACGGGCATTTTATCCTGGGGCCGGGTATCGCTTGAGCTTTTTGGAAGTGCCACATCCATTACATTGTTGTTCGTAACCAAAGTTGAAAGGATTACGAAGAAAATCAGCAACAAAAACACCAGGTCGGTCATCGACGACATGTTGAATTCGACGGTAACCTTATTTCGGCTTTTCAGGCTCATGAGGGTTCGTTTAGCAGGTCTAGGAACTCAATGCTTCGGGCCTCCATTTTGTACACCACTTTTTCGATGCTGGCGACCAACAGATTGTAAAAAACATAAGCAAGAATACCAACTATCAAGCCGGCTACCGTGGTAACCATGGCTTCATAAATACCACCGGCCAGGGCCGAAATAACAACGCCTTGGTCGGAATTGGCCATATTGAAAAAGGCCTTAATCATGCCGAGTACAGTCCCTAAAAATCCGAGCATAGGACCTGCCCCTGCCACGGTTGCCAGCAAAGCTACACTGCGTTCTAAACGGTAAACCTCTAATTTTCCGGTATTTTCAATGGAGGCCGAAATGTCTTGCAAAGGCCTTCCGATGCGGCTAATCCCTTTTTCGATCATTCGTGCAATTGGGCTTTCGGTGCTTTTGCACAGGGTAATCGCGGCATCAATTTTCCCGTTCAGAATGCAATCCCGGATGTTGTTCATAAAATTGGCGTCTTCTTTGCCGGCTTTTCCGATGGTCATCATGCGTTCTATAAAAATGTAGATGGCCAACATGCTCATCAGCAACAAGGGAATCATTATCCAGCCACCTTTGATGGCCAGCTCCATGATGGAAATGGTTTTTGGGTTTGCGGCGGCTTCAGCAAGGGCCGGGCTTGCTTCGGAAGTGGTGGGGGTTACAACTTGCAATAAAAAGTTCATGGTAGGTTGCGCTGGGTTTAGTAGGTAAAGTTATAGAAGTTTTTTCAGGGCAATTTCGAATGCCGTTTCGGTTAATCTTAGGCCGGAGTTGGGTTTTAAGTCATGGATTTCTTGCAGGGCCTTGGCAATGGTTTGGCTGACATCATTAAAAATGGCCTGGTCTTGAACGATTGGTTTTGCACCCATCAGGTAAGCAAAAACCCTGGCCATGCCGCAATTGGCAATAAAGTCAGGAATTAAGGCGACTTGTTGGTCCACCGAAGCGTTAATCGGCCCCATAAAAATTTCGGGGTCTGCAAATGGAACATTTGCGCCGCAAGAAACAACTTCCAATCCTGCCTTAATCAATCGTTGGCATTGTTCCTGGTTAACCAATCTTGAGGAGGCTGCGGGGATGAAAATTTCGGCACCTAAATCCCAGATTTTCCTGTTAATTTCTTCGAATGGTCTAAGCTCCGGTGAATTTAGTGCATTTCCATTTTTTTCAAGAAAAAGCTGGCGGATTTCAGAAAAGGAAAAACCATCGGGGTGAATCAGGCCCCCGTTTCGGTCTAGTATTCCAACAATATGCACTCCATTTTGGGCTAAATAATAAGCTGCTGCCGAGGCCACATTTCCCCAACCTTGAACGATGGCTCGTTTTCCGGCCATGTCTTTATTCCAAATCCGATAGTAGTGAAATACGCTTTCAGCCACACCGTAGCCGGTAATCAGGTCGGCAACTACAATATTCCGCAATGGATTGGGTGTAAATCTGGGGTCTTCAACCAATTTTGAAACTCCTACCCTTAGGTTTCCAACCTTTTGGATTTTTTCGTTTTCTCGGGGTGTAAAATGGCCGGCCACAACTCCTTCTTGGGGGTGCCACAAACCAAGGTCTTCGGTGATGGGAATAACCTCGTGGATTTCATCTACATTTAAATCGCCCCCTGTTCCGTAGTAGTTTTTTAGTAGGGGAAGCACAGCCTTGTACCAGCGGCGCAAAACATCGGTTTTACGGGGGTCTTCAGGGTCAAAATTAATTCCGGATTTCGCTCCGCCTATGCCGGGACCTGAAACCGAGAACTTAATTTCCATGGTTTTGGCCAGTGATTCAACTTCTATTCGGTCCAGGCCTTTTCGCATCCTGGTGCCGCCCCCTGCCGCTCCGCCCCGAAGCGAATTTATTACCACCCAACCTTCCGCATCCGTTTCGGAATCTTTCCATTCAAAAACCAATTCCGGTCGCTTATTTTCAAAGGCTTTTAAAAGCTCTAACATAGCAAGATGGTTTGGACAAAGGTATGAATTTATATGATGGCCTACGCCGAGGTGCTGCCAAACCCGCCTACACCACGTTGGGTATCTGACAATTCCGCAGAGGGTTTCCATAAGACTTTGGTGTAAGGGCATACCACCATTTGAGCAATGCGTTCATTGGGTTCAATAAGCACCGAATCGAGTCCAAGGTTGATTAAAATAACCCCAACTTCGCCCCGGTAATCGCTATCAATGGTGCCCGGTGTGTTCAAAACCGTTATGCCTTTTTTGAGTGCCAATCCACTTCTTGGGCGAATTTGGGCTTCGAATCCAAGGGGTAATTCTATAAACAAGCCGGTGCGAATCAGTCTTCGTTCGCCCGGATTCAAAGCAATGGCTTCTTCTAAATAGGCATGCAAATCCATGCCTGAGGCACCTTCGCTGGCGTAATAGGGCAAGGGTATGTTGGGGTTAAGGGTTTTAATTGCTACCGTCAGTTTTTCCATTTTGCTGAGAATTGCTGTTTGATTGTTGGGAATTCAGTGAATACTGTAAATGCAATAAACCCGGACCACATGGCAAATCCGATGCCCAAACGCAGGGCCAAAGCGGCATCATCAAAAAGCCGGTGCAGCAAATACAACAGCACCGATAGCCCCAGGTACAGCCCAATTCGTTTTAAATTGTAGGGAATTGGATATTTTTTTAGTCCCCACCAATACGATAAAATCATCATAGTGCCGTAGGCTGCCAGGGTGGTGTATGCAGAGCCCACAAACCCAAAGTAGGGGATTAAGGCCGCATTTAATCCGATGGTTATTCCCGCACCAATTACCGAAAAAATAGCCCCAAATTTGGTTTGGCCGCTTAATTTGTACCACATTGACAAGTTCATGTAAATTCCCAAAAAAATATTGGCAAGCATAATTACAGGAACGATCTTCAATCCTTCCCAATAGCTGGAATCCCTTAAAAAATGCTTGAAGACATCCAGGTGCAGAACTACCATTAAAAACAACACCGAACAAAAGGCCACAAAATAATTCATTACACCGGCGTACAGCAGCTTGGCGTCGTTGCGGCCTTGTTGGCTGAAAAAAAAGGGCTCGGCAGCGTACCTAAATGCCTGAATAAATATGGTCATTAATATGGCCAGTTTGTAACAAGCTCCATACACTCCAACCTGATGCATGGCATCTTTGGGGCTCAAGGGTAACATGTATTTCAACAACAACACATCTAAGCGTTCATTTAAAATAAAACCTAATCCGGCCACAAGCAGTGGGGCCGAATAGCGCAGCATTTGGCCCAGCAAACGAAAATCCAAATGCAAGCGACCGGTTTTCAAAAAAGGGATGCATAAAAGGAGTTTGACACCCGAGGCGATTAAATTGGCAAGGAAAATATAGCCTACGCCAATTTCAGGCTTGAATTCCAGCAAGCCCCAACCTTCAAAAGGGGATGTTTTCCCCGATAAATAGATGTCTCGGCCCCATTTTAACCAAAATAAATTCAGCCCAATGTTTACTCCGATGTTTATCAGAGTAATAATGCTGAATAAGCCGGGCCTACCCTTGAGCCTTAGCCAGGCCATTGGCAAGCTGCTCAGGGCATCAAACCCAATAATCAATCCCAACCAAATGACGTATTCTGGGTGGCCGGGATAGTTCATTAGGTCGGCAACGAAGGAGCTGTTCGGAAACAGAAGTATCCAAAAACAAGCTGTGGTTAGCAACAAAGAAGCGGTGGCAGTGGAAAAAACACGTTTGGGTTTGGAATTTTTTTGAGCGAAGTGAAACAAGGCTGTTTCCATTCCGTAGGTTAAAACAATCAAAAGGATGGCTATGTAAGAATAGGCTTCGGAATAGGTTCCAAAAGCTTCAGCGGCAAAAATTCCCGTGTAAAGTGGAGTAAGCAGGTAATTTAAAACACGCCCCAGAATCGTTCCCAATCCATAAACTGCCGTTTGTCCGGCCAGTTTTTTAAGCAAAGGGGAAATCATGCGTGTGGATTATTTCCCCATTTGAAAAATAGGGGGCAATCCTTCTTTGGTGGTATAACCGGCAGGAAGACTTAAGGCATTTTTCGGCAATTCCTTCAAATCTTTTAATTGGGTAACCACCATGTCCATTTTAAAGTTGCCCAATCCGGGAATGGGAAGTGCGGTTGAGATTTTCATAGGGAATCCCTCTACATTTATTTTTGGAGTGTTCGGGCCCATGTTGCTTACGGTTCTGGCCGGGGTAAATTGCGTGGTGGTCCAATAGGTGGAAGTAATCACCATATTTTCAACCTTCATTTCAATTTCGTAGGCCTGGCAAGGGTATCCCATGATCATCATTTTGCCTTTGCCTTTTTTCACAACGGGTTTAATGTTGTCTGTTTTCGGCAAATCGCTTTCGCTGCCGGAATAAATTATTTTGCTTTCGTGGTTTATGAAATAGATTTTTCCTAAGGTGTAATCCGTCAGCATATCGCCCAGCATGTCGGCTTGCATTCCACCTTCCATGCGCGTTAGGCTTCTGTTTTTGCTGACAATGGTTTCGGTTGCTTTCGGCAACATGCCCTCTACTCCCGGAAGGCTTTCCGGGTAGGTAATGTCGTACCGTATCAATCCTTCGAAGTTGGACTGAGCAAACGAAGTGGAGCAAGCGAGAAAGAAAAAAAACAGTCGAAACGTTGTATGCATGGTTGGGTGAATTTTGGGTAAAAATAGTTAGAAATCAGATGAACAGCCTTAGGGCTTCCAAACCAAACTTTGCATCATTCGCTTGATGTCTTGATTCAGATAGTTTAGGATGGGAGCTATGCTGTCGTAATTTGCCGCGTAATTAAAATAAAGGCTACCGCGAATAAAATGGTGGGAAGAGTCGGTCAGGTAAAATTGAACCGGAGTTGCGACGGGGCCGCTAAGCTGGAAAATGCGGCCATAGACCTGTTGATTTGGATTCGAAAAGGCCTGTTCTTCGATGGCTTCAGCCATAGTAACATGACCTTTGTAAACCTGTTGGTTGGCTTCGTCCAACAATTCATTCAGGTTGTTTTTTATGGGCAGGTAGGTCAGATAAATGGTGCTGCGAAAATCGGGATAATCGATGTTCAACCAAATTCCGCCTTTGAATTCGGGGCGTTCGGTGGCAGGGCGGATGTTGGCCACCCGGGCTATTTCAAATTGAAAGGGTGCCTGCATGTTCAAGGTTTTTGAAGCTTGGCTTGGAAGTTCAATCCGGGGATAGCCCATGGGTTTTGGCTGGGGTACATCCGGGTTGCATCCCAGGCAGGCCATACTTGCAAGAAGAAAGAGAACAGCGGGCAACAATCCTGCTTGGGCGGTATTCCTATTTTTCAGGGAAATTTTAACCCGTTTAATGCGGCGTTGGTCGGCCGATTCTACACAATATTCAATGTTGGGGGTATCTATTTTAACGCCTTTTGCGGGAAGTTTTTGGTGCAAGTGCAGCAGCAAACCGGCAATGGTGTCCACTTCTTCTGCTTCGGGTCCCAACGATTCAAAGGGAATGTCCACAATTCGGCACATTTGAATAAGGGTAGTTTTGGCTTCGAAAACAAAGGTATGGTTGTTCAATTTAGAATAGATGATTTCTTCATCGTCAAATTCATCGTTGATTTCTCCTACAATTTCTTCAATAATGTCTTCAAGGGTGATTAAACCGGAGCAGCCTCCGTACTCATCGACCACAATGGCCATGTGCATTTTTTTCAATTGAAATTCCTTAAGCAGGTCGTCGATGGGTTTATTTTCGGGCACAAAAAACGGTTTTCGGACCAGGCGATTCCAATCGAATTGGGGGGGTTCAGACAAATAGGGGATTAAATCTTTAACGTACAGAATGCCGGTTACCTGATCTAAGGAGCCATTGTAAACAGGGATTCGGGAGTAGCCGCATTTAAGAATCAGGTCTAAAGCCTGTTGGAAGGATTTTTTTAGTTCTATGCCCACAATATCGGTTCGGGGCTTCATGGTTTCGCTGGTGGTAATTTTCCCAAACTCAACAATGCCTTTCCAGATTTTACGTTCTTCGTCTGAAATTTCCATGCCTTCCGTCATATCAATGACGGCCGAAAGTTCCTCGTTGCTTAAGGTTTGGCTGCCTTTTGTGGCTTTGCCGGTGATAAGCCGGCCGCTTTTAAGCAGCAGACTGCCCAATGGGCGAGTGATTAAACCTGCGATGGTAAGCGGGGTTGACATGAAAACAATAACTCCTTTGGATTGATGGGTTGCCAAAATCTTCGGTAAGATTTCGCCGAATATTAAAATAATGGTCGTAACGCCAAGGGCTTGAAAGGCGAATTGCAGCCAGAAAGGCCAATTTGCCATAAAAGGCAAAGCTGAGATGGTTAAGGAAGAAATTAAAACAATCAGGATGTTGGTAAAATTGTTGGCGATTAAAATGGTTGCCAGCAATCGATTGGGATGTGCCAGCAATTGGCTGGCCTTTTTAAATGCAGAGGGGTGGCTGATTTCGAGTTCCTCCATGGTTTTGGGCGATGCTCCGAAAAAGGCAACTTCAGAGGCGGAAATCAAACCTGAAATAAGAAGCAAAGGCAGAATAACCAGAGCGGTTTCCGGGGGTAAGCTGCTGTAACTTAAAGGGTCTTCCAAGGGGGCTAGGTTTAATTATCAAAACGGCACATCGGGCTCGGTTGTTGAGCCTGAAGGGTAATGGCCTTGGCCTTCCGTTTTTTTGCTTTCAAGCAGGGTAAGCTGATCTACTTCTATTTCGGTGATGTACTTTTTTTGGCCGTCTTGTTCCCAGGAGCGCGATTTAATGCGGCCTTCCACGTATATTTTATGGCCTTTTTTAACGTAGAGCTGAACGATTTCGGCAATTCTGCGTCGAAAAACAAGGTTGTGCCACTCTGTATTTTCAACCTGTTCTCCGTTTTTATTTTTGAAGGTCTCGGAGGTAGCTAAAGGAGCTTTGGCTTGTTTTGTTCCGTCGGGGAATTCACGAACTTCCGGGTCTTTTCCCAGGTTTCCCACTAAAATTACTCGATTTACTGAACCGGACATACTTTAACAAATAACTTCGTAAAGTTACAAAAAAACAAGAATGAAAGGGTTAATAAAGAAAAAGGCCCGGCCTGGAATGAAAACGAATGGATGCAGTTGCGTGGCGCCTGCGGGCGGGATTGAGCAGGGGTAGCCCGCAAAGCCGGCAGTTTAAGGGGCCCGCGTGCCGCGCAGGCGACTTTAGGAGCCCGCGCAAGGCCGCCGGGCCCCAAACTGCCGGATGCGGACTACCCGCGAAAGCCCGGAAACCCGCCCCCCAAAAAGAGCCCGAAATTTTAAAAAATTCCTGAATTTTGAACAAAGCATTGTTCATTTTACTTTGCGGAAAGAAAAATTGTTCCTATTTTCGCACCCCGATTGTAGATAAAAGTATAAAAACCGTGGATACACTGAGTTATAAAACCGTTTCGGTAAACAAGCAAAACTCCTCTAAAACTTGGGTTTTGGTGGATGCCGAGAATGAAATTTTAGGCCGTTTAGCCAGCCGTGTGGCAATGATGTTGCGTGGCAAACACAAGCCTTCCTTTACCCCACATGCCGATTGCGGCGACCAAGTTATTGTGATCAATGCAGAGAAAGTGCGGTTGACCGGGCAGAAAATGGACGTCAAATCTTACCGCCGCCACACGGGATATCCGGGTGGACAGCGTGAGCCCTTGATTGCCGATATTATGAAAAGGAAGCCGGAGTTTCCAATCGAAAATGCGGTTAAAGGGATGCTTCCAAAGAATAAATTGGGAAGGGCTTTGTTGGGAAATCTGAAGGTGTATGCAGGCGGAAGCCATCCTCACGAGGCACAAAATCCTGAAACCATCAACTTAAACGACATCAAGTAATTTCTATGAATATACTGAATACTTCGGGCCGCCGCAAAACTTCCATTGCGCGTATTTATCTGAAAAAAAATGGAAAAGGGGATTTTAAGGTAAACCACCGAGATTACAAAGAATATTTTCCAACTTCTACCCTGCAATACAAAATATTTCAGGCTTTTGAGGTGGCCAATGAGAATCCGGAGGCCTACGATTTAAAGGTGAATGTTGCCGGCGGTGGCATTAATGGTCAGGCAGAGGCCATCCGTTTGGCATTGGCCAAAGCCTTGGTTGGTGAAAACGAAGAGATTCGAAGCGATTTGCGTACCCAAGGGTTGCTTACCCGCGATTCTCGCATGGTTGAACGTAAAAAGTTCGGCCGCAAAAAGGCACGCCGCCGCTTCCAGTTCTCTAAACGTTAATGGGATTCAAACACGTATGTCAAAAATTACTGTTCAACAACTTCTAGACGCCGGAGTGCATTTCGGCCACTTGCGCCGCAAATGGAATCCCCAAATGGCTCCATACATTTTCATGGAGAAAAACGGAATCCATATTATTGACTTGAATAAAACAGTGGTTCATTTAGAAGACGCCGCCAATGCCCTAAAGCAAATGGCACGCTCAGGCAAAAAGATTTTGTTTGTCGGAACCAAAAAACAAGCCAAAGAAATTATCGCCGATAAAGCCAAAGGCTGCGATATGCCTTATGTAACCGAGCGTTGGCCGGGCGGCATGTTGACCAATTTCCAAACCATCCGCAAAACGGTGAAAAAAATGTCGAGCCTGGACGCCATGATTAAAGATGGTACGGCCGAAACCCTTTCAAAGAAAGAACGCTTGGTTTTAGACCGCACCAAATCAAAGTTGGAAAAAGATTTTGGCTCTATTGCCGATTTGAACCGCCTGCCCGCCGCCATTTTTATTGTTGATATTAAGCGTGAACACATTGCAGTGGCCGAGGCAAAACGCCTGAACATCACTACTTTTGGTATGGTAGATACCAATTCAAATCCAAATGAAGTAGATTTCGCGATTCCCGCCAACGACGATGCCGCCGATAGCGTGGCCTTGATTCTTGATTTTGTAACTCAGGCCATTCGCGAAGGTTTGGCCGATCGCAAAGCCAGCAAAGATGCCGACGAGGTTGAGGACGGTAGCGAAGTGGCCGTTGAAATGTTGGCAATGGCCGCTGAAGGTGCAGTGGTTCAAGCAGCGGCTGTTCCGGTTGTTCAAGAAATTGTTGCCGAAGCGGTTCCGGAAACTTCTGCCGAACCGGTTCAAGAAACGGCTGCCCAAACCGTTGCCCAAACGGAGGATGCTGCCCCTGCCGAACTTGCCCCTGAAGTTGAAGCGACCACAGCTGTTGAAGACAATTCCGATACCGAAACCGAGTCAAACCCATAAATTCCAATTCCCGTGTCAATTACAGCCAATGACGTAAACAAACTCCGCCAACAAACCGGAGCAGGTATGATGGATTGCAAAAAAGCCCTTGTTGAAGCCGAGGGAGATTTTGAAAAGGCCATTGAGATACTTCGCAAAAAAGGCCAAAAAGTGGCTGCCAACCGTTCCGACAGGACCGCCACCGAAGGGTATGTATTTGCACATACTTCAGGAAACAATGGGGTGCTTATTGCCTTAAACTGCGAAACCGATTTCGTAGCCAAAAACGAAGAGTTTATCGGATTTGCAAAAGAAATAGCAGCCCTGGCCTTAAATCATCAATGCGATTCCATTGACAGCATCAATGCAGTGGTAATGGCCGATGGCCGCACTGTGCTTGACCACATCACCGAAAACATCGGAAAAATCGGCGAAAAAATTGAAATCGGAGTCTGCCGTTTTCTTACCGCACCCGAACTGTTCGGTTACAATCACCCCGGAAACCGGGTGGCTACATTGGTGGGTTTGAACCTGACAGGCTCAGAAGACATTGCTCAAGCCGCCAAAGACGTGGCCATGCAAGCTGCAGCAATGGCACCGGTTGCCCTGGATAAAGAAGATGTTTCTGCCGACACCATTCAAAAAGAAATGGATATTGCCATCGACATACTTCGCAATGAAGGAAAGCCCGAGGACAAAATTGAAATGATTGCCAAAGGAAAACTTGAAAAGTTTTTTAAAGAGTCAACCCTTCTTAACCAGGAGTTCATTAAAGACAACAAACAAACCGTTCGGCAATATTTGCAGTCGGTGGAAAAAGGGCTAACTGCCACCGCCTTCCATCGGTATTCCTTACAATAAACAGGAAAAGAGAAACTTCGGTTTCTCTTTTTTTTTATACGGTTACAGCATGAAGTACAAGCGCATCCTATTAAAATTAAGCGGAGAATCCTTGATGGGTTCCAAATCGTTTGGCATTGATCCCGAAATGCTATCGGTATATGCCCGACAAATTCAAGCCGTTCATGAATCTGGTGTAGAGGTGGCCGTGGTGATAGGCGGGGGCAATATTTTTCGGGGCATCAACGCGGTTCAAGGTGGGTTTGACCGGGTGCAGGGCGATTACATGGGCATGCTGGCCACCGTAATGAATGGAATGGCCTTGCAATCGGCCCTTGAAAATTTTCAGGTGCATACCCGTTTGCAAACGGCCATAGAAATGAAAGAAATTGGCGAGCCTTTTATTCGCAGAAGGGCAGTTCGCCATTTAGAAAAAAGAAGGGTGGTAATTTTTGGGGCGGGTACCGGCAATCCATACTTCACTACCGACACCGCAGCATCGCTGCGGGCCATCGAAATCGAAGCCGATGTAATTTTAAAGGGCACCCGGGTGGACGGCATTTACTCCAGCGACCCCGAAAAAGACCCTTCTGCAACCAAGTACGACCGAATCAGCTTCGACGAAGTAATCCAAAAAGGCTTAAACGTAATGGATTTAACCGCGTTTACCTTGTGCAAAGAAAACAACTTGCCCATCATCGTTTTCAACGCAAACCAGGAAGACAATTTAATCCGTTTGGTGCAGGGCGAGACCCTAGGCACGCTGGTGAGTGCCTAGGGCAGTTCGATAATTATTTTTGGGGCGGCAGACGGGCTTTCTGAGCTAGTCCGCGGGGCTCAACGGGCATCGGCACAGCAAAAAGTAGCTCCTCGCGTCGCTCTTTTTGCTTGCCGCTGCTGCCGTTTCGCCCCTTGCGTGCTAGCTTCATCAATCCCTGCCGCAGAGCCAACCCAAAGGAAATGTCCATTCAAATCAACTTAAACAGAATATCGGCCTGAATTTTCATTGCCTTTGGTACAAAAGTATGGATCAATCAAACCGATAAAGGTTCAGAAATAAGCAAAGCAAAAGCGTCAAAATGCCATCGAAAAAAAACAATTTGAAAAAAAATAGAAAAAGTGTGCATTTTGACTTGACAGAATGAAAAGCGGCCCGTACCTTTGCAGTACACCGGTGAGATTAAAATATTTGGCTTCGTCACGTATAGGGGTGGCGAAGGAACGATTAGGGTTCTTTTAGGAGTGAATCAGGGGATTCGGTGAAGGCTGAAAAGCAAGAACCGGGTTCGCCTTGGGGGTCTCAGAAATGCTTTTCGATTCATCAAAGGCAACTTTGTTGAAGCGGGAGGCGGGAGCTTGGGAATGAGACGGGTGAAAGTGGCAGATTCACCCTTACAGGTAATGGAAACGGAAGGATGTTTGGGTGGATGAGGGGAAAGAGGGAAGGAGGTCAAATAAAATTTCGGGTTCCGTTGGTTAGAAGAAACGTGCGTTCGGCCCTAAGGGCTTTTCACCCGGCCTTTTTGGGTTGGGGAAATTGCTATTTGTCAAAACTCATTGTGGATTTATCGGGCAAATCAAGGGCAGAATCCCTTGGAAAAAAGCGCCCCAAATAAAAGGATGTTGAAGGATTGTTCTTAAAAAAACAGCAAACAAAGGCCAGCTTTAACGAATTTTACCCATCCGTATGGTTTAACCGGGGTTCTCGTTTAATTTATCGAACATAAAACCGGAAACGCCCAAAGAATTTTTGCCCTGAAGTCAAGGCAGCATCGCCGTTGGTTGAAATGCTTCCGTTGGCACTGTACATCAATTCATGCCCGGCATCATAGCTGTTGAATGAACGGGTTCCACAGTTTGAATTGGGTTGCTGGTATTGAAAGGCGGCCACCACCATATTCATTGCATACGCCGGAGAAGTTTGAACATTCAGAACATAGCCGTTGCCCCAACTGCCGCCCCAGCCACTGTTGCTGCTGTTTTTTCCTGCTATGGTCAGGCGATGCCCGGTATTCAGTGAAATGGCGTTTCCGTGCTGAGAGCCATGGTCGTATTGGCTGCCGGAACCATTCGATGAAGTTAGATTGTTGTAGTTCCAGGAATTGGTTCGGGTGCCGGCTCCACTGTAAACAATGACTCCATTGTTGTCAATCAGTTGCACCATGACTTCAGAACCCGACCAATTGGCCATGGTCCAATCTACTCCTCGGTCAAACCAATTGTTGTTTGCGGAGCAGGCCAAATCGATGCCGCCGGTATTTACAAAAGTAACGGCTTCGGTCCAGCCTCCATTCAAAGTGGTCATGTCGCAGTGTACGCTTACTGCGGGATTCCCGCCCGGTCCATCCGGGTCAATGGTATAGGTTCCCGAAGTCGCGTTGGGGTTGGCTTGTTTTATGGCCAGGCAGCTGATTGGGTTGCCGGCCGAAACGGTTAGGGATTGAGCTGCACTTGATCCGCAGGTATCGTTGGCCGTAACAGAAATGGCTCCGCTGCCGGTAGTAAAATTAACAGTAATGCTTGTGCTCCCCTGGCCGGATGCGATGGTGGCCGAGTTTGGAACCGTCCAGGTGTAGTTGTTGGCCCCTGGAACGGCGGCAATGGAATAAGCTACGCCCTGCTGATTTTGATTTACGGTACCCGGTCCTGAAATAGGGCCTGGTGCATTTAGCAGGGGAACTACCACAATTTGCTTGGAAAGGCTGAATGCTGTTCCGCAGCTGGTATCAATGGCGCGCAGGCGGAAGTACTGATTTGGACCCTGCCCGGGAAGGACAAACGAATGCGAAGCAGAATTGGCATTGGGGAGGTTGGTCCAGGTATAGTTGTCGGTAGAAACTTGCCATTGCAACTGCCCGTTTTGGCCGCTGGTACTCATGTTTAGGGTACTGCCGCCACAAGCCGTGTCTTTTGAAAAAGTGAGTAATCCCGGCTGAGCCCCACATTCACAACCAAATGAATTCCAAAATGTACCACCAAACACTTCGAAGCATCGGATGGTGGTATTGTATATAAGGAGTCCTTGAGCCGGATTTTGAATGGCTTGTCTTTGAGCGTTGGTTAGCCTTGGCAGCAATACTCCCTTGGCTGTATCTTTAATTTCCAGCAGAGAACTAAGGTGGGGAGCATTGGTATTGATGCCTACTGACTGAGCAAATGCGGAAAAGCAAAAGACGGAAAAAACCACCAAAAGAAACGTTTTCATATCCAGATTGATTTGCAGGTAAAGATAAGGTATTTGGGGTGGTTTTGGGATTTAGGTGTTTCATCTGCTTGTTCGATAATTTGGATTTAATGTTTGGTTAACACTCTTAAGGTTGAATTGCCGGTTTTTTAATCTGAGAAAGGAGTTGGTGTGCGGATGTGAATTTTCATCTACTTTATCGTGAAAAATCCAATTCAAAATCTTGAAAAGCCTTTTTGAAACCTAAGAAATTTCCTTTTTAAAACCGACCAAGAAATTAAAGTATACTAAAACAAAGATTAAAAACATCTTGTTTTATGTGTATTTTCTTGAAAAAATTTTTTTTATTCAAAATTTGTTTACATTTACAATAACTATAAATGCAACTTTGAAAACGAACAATTAACTTTTAATTAATGCGTTATGCGACACAACAACCTTAAAATGCGGAGCCTTTTACAGCCATTGACCTTGGTTTTGGGCTGTGTCTTGACCTTGGGCGTATGGGCGCAATGTCCAACACCTTCAGCTTTATCTTCTGCCGCAACCTGCGGTCAGGCGGCAACCCTTACGGCCTCCGGCTCAACCGGTTTGTATCGTTGGTACAACCAGCCCAGCGGCGGTTCTGTTCTGGGAACCGGTGCTTCGTTCACCACTCCGGCCATGTATTCACAAGGCACCTATTATGTGGAGGCGGT
>Ga0214917_10000278_pt1 | contig 65938 bp, 95 predicted proteins | sample LL_1208_BB_MetaG_FD_177983 | JGI IMG/M metagenome (GOLD analysis project Ga0214917, IMG submission 177983) | Freshwater microbial communities from Lake Lanier, Atlanta, Georgia, United States - LL_1208_BB | ecosystem: Environmental > Aquatic > Freshwater > Lake | place: USA: Georgia | collected... | reverse complement strand
TCCTTGATTCTAGAGCAAGGATGGCGGGTTAGGATTGTTCACCCTTCATGGTGGAGGGTAAAACAAACAACCAAAAAGAAAGAGGTATCCAATGAATCTGACGAATACCGAGTTGACTTGGAGAGTGGGTCGGGACTGCTATGGTCTCGAGTTGCTCAACATGAAACAGAGGAATGAGATCCACAATCTCAAGACCAAGGGCTACACCTTGGAGAATGTCACGCCGAGTGGCGTGGCGTTGATGACTGTTCACGGGAATGGCGGGTATACCGATGCCAGCGTGTTCCCCGATGGTGTCGTCAAACTGACGCACTTTGACAGGAGCTAGTCGAAACCCCCTCGGGGGTCTTGGTGAAGTGGCACTTCGCCAACTGAAGAGACAAGCCAAACAATAAACCAATAGAAAGAGGTATCCAATGAAAGAGCATACTATCATATGCAACGCCAATGGAACCTACTCCGCCCGTCTGAATAAGACTGGCTATGTAGGCTCTGCCAATCGCAACCCCAAGTTCGCCATCGAGCAAGCCAAGCGGGAATACAACGCCGACTTGCGGATGGTGAATGTCCGTGCCTCGGACTTCGGAGTGAAGATCAGGTACGAGATGCCCAGTCAGGCCGAGCTCGATGCTCGGTTCCCGACGTGGACGCCGGGGTCGTAAGTAGAACCCCGCCCTATCCTATCGGTCGGAAAGTGATCGGCGTCCCCCGTGGTGTGGATATTCCACGCTATCGGGGGTCGCTGGTCTTCGACCATAAGACTGGCGGGACTCTTCAAGTCTTTCGGAACCCCGAGGACTTCGATCGGCACAAGAAGATCACCAACCGCAAAGGCCAGCAATCCATCCTAAGAAATGTATTGTTTGCTGGCGGGCGGGCGGTTTAATCATAGGAGGAACCATGAAAGAGTATCGAGTCTATGTGTGGGAGTGGGCCTATCCGCAAGTATCCCTTGCGGTGTGCGTCAATGCCCCCAACGAGTTCGATGCAAGAGATCAGGCCATCAGGCTTGCCACCAAGCTATCCAAAAAGAAGTCGAGTGACTTCTTGGCTTTGGCTGGCGTGACCTACGGCGAATAGGAGGTTATGTGGAACCAGATATCATTCTAAACCCGATGGAGCGTCCCCAAGAGTGGGACAAACTGACGGGTCGGCGGGATAGCACGGACGTGAAATGCGTCCGAGGAACGGGCGATGTGGCACGGAAATCCAAACGATTCCATCGTGCCTGTGAGCCCATCATCGAGGAGGTGATCGAGAAGCGATACCATCGTACTCGGTTGCTGAATCGCAACAGCAACATTCAACCGGGGAGACGCAAATGAACAGCGATTCGTTCATCTTGTTCTGTCTGGTGATGTGGAAGATCAGCACCTTCATTGTGCCCTGCATCGCCTTCGGGTTTGGTGTGGTGTGGCTATTGAAGAAATGCGGGATCGACCTGTGAAGAAGTCCAAGTTTGACAAGGCCATGGATGAACACCAAGAGGTGCTTTATCCCGTGCTTGTCCAATTCATAAAGGAGGAACATGAAGCTAACACCAATGACAATCCAAAAAGGTGATCTCGTCTGGTGGCGGGATTGCGATGGAGATAATGGGTGGGTGAAGCGGAAGGTCGTCAACATTACCCAGAATCCACACGGAGCCTATCTTATGGAAGGCACGGACTTGGAGTTCGTTCCTGTCTTGCAGAAGGATGAGTGTGTGTTCGATCTGGACAACCACAAGTGGGCGTGGGGTTACCAGATTCAACCAGTCGCCCAGCAAATGGAGTTCGGACTATGAACTGCGATCAAGTGTGGGAGATTATAAAACGTGTTGAGGCCGTTTCACACGACCTCAATAAGAACTTTGAAAACATCCCGCTCGACTGGGCAGTTCAACGACTTACGGGATTAAAATATGAGGGGGTCGAAGACCATTGTAAGTGCAGTATGTTTAAGCCTCACGGGTCAAATCTAACTGAGAGTGAGAAGAAGCAAAAGTATTTTTGGGTTAAGACTGAGAGGGTTTACCCCAATGAACACGACGGCGGAGACCCGTATTTCAGATATACATATTACTCCCGATTTGAAGTTGCCGATAGGCTTCTGAAGATAATCGGGGATGTGGATATGATGACTAAGTCTATTACAGAAAAGGAGGACATATGAGAATCGACCCCGACGAAGAGTACGAGAAGGACTTGCGTGAACAATGCAAGTGGGACGAGGAACGGGCTGAGAAACTCGATAGGGAAGACTACGAGAATCAGACTGGTGACTACGCCCCACGGGAAGACGCAGACGCATAGATTTCCCCGCCGATAGGTGGGGTACACAAACCAAATAGAAAGGACACATAACAATGAGCAAACTGATATACACCGCCGAACAGGTGGACTTGTTCGGGGAGTACAACCAGACAAAGTTGAATGCGGAGAAGCTCCGAGAGAGCATCGTTCCGATATTCAAGACCGCCCTTGAGGAACGGGGAGTGACACACTTCCAAGGAATCAAGTGGCAGGTGACGGCAAGTCAGGGCAATCGCTCCGACCTGTCCGTGACCAAGTTGATAGCGGAACTCAAGGCTCGTGGCATCCACGATGCAGAGTCCTTGGTGAGCAACTGTAAGGTGGAGAAGTCCTTCCCCAAGTTCTTGTCCAGCCTTATCCCCACACTCGGATGAGCGAGGGGGTAAAGATTCACGACGCTATCCGCAAGTGGGAAGGCTACGCAGTATTCGACAAGGATAATGTGTTGGTCGAACCAATCCTCCACCACAAGTTGGAGAGTGCGGAGAGTGTCGCCTTCTACGACAACCATACGGTTTGGTCTGTAACCCTAACGAGAAAGGAGAAAGTGTATGATAACAACGCAGTCAAGGTTTAACCCTGTGGCTAAGACTCTTGGCAAGCGGACTCAATTCACGGTCAATCTGGCCAATCGTGCCCACATCATGGGCATCTTGTCTGGATTGTATGCCGACCCGATCAAGGCGGTTATCCGTGAACTGTCCGTCAATGCCAACGAGTCTCACAAGGCAAGCGGGAACAAGTCGCCCATCAAGGTGACATTCCCCAGCACATCTGGGCCAACCTTCATCATCAAGGATGAGGGCTTGGGCTTGGACATCGACGAGTTCAGCAAGCTCATGGCAAGCTATGGCTCGTCAGGCGAATACAAATCCACCAGCAACGAATATACTGGTGGCTTTGGTCTGGGTTGCAAAGCCCCGGCCGCCTATACCGACCAATGGACTATCACTTGCACCAAGAACGGCAAGCGGTGGGTCTTGGTCTGCTTCAAGGACGAGTTCGGTGTGCCGTCCTTCGATACCTTGGAGGAGTCCGAGACGGACGAACCCAACGGAGTCGAGGTCAAGTTGCCAGTCAAGGCACACGACATCGAGCGGTTCAGAAGCACAGCGGTCGAGGTGTTCAATGTCTTCCGTGTCAAACCCACGGTAAGCAATGCAACACCCGAGGAGAAGACAGCCATCAATCTGGTTCCACAGCATGTCGTCCTGATGGAGGACAACTGGCGGATGACAGACCCCAACGAGGACACCAGTTCCTTTGTTGTGATGGGTGATGTGAAGTATCCGATCAACTACAACTCCTTCAAACTGCCCGATGATCTGTCGGTCGCCTCAAGTCTGGGGCTGACCTTCGACATCGAGGTCGGAGGATTGCAGGTTGCTCCGAGTCGAGAGGCTCTGATGTATACTCCGATGACCGTCAAGAGATTGACCACCGAGATCAAGAAGGTGGTCGATAGCTTGGCACGGGTCGTCGAGCAACGCATCCAGTCCGCACCGACTTGGTGGGATGCTTGCATCGAAGCCAACATCTTCAAGAGTCGGCACTACAACCACGACAATCGGATGGAGAACTTGCTCAAGAAGATCAAGAACAAGGTGCTGTGGCGAGGCCAGAAGGTAGACAGCCTAATCGAACTACCGATGGTGACTGTGGACGGGTCGAAGGTGCAACACCCCGACCTGACCGTGACGCTATGCGGTTGGCGTAACTGGGGCAAGAGCAGACTCCGCCAGGAATCTCCTCACTCCATCATGGTCAACCGATATGTCACGGTGTTCCTTGTGCCAGACAAGAAGACATTCCGAACGGGTCGGTTGAAGTATGCGTACTCCAACAACCAGATCAAGGACAACTCCACGATCTATGTCATCACGTCCAAGAAGGATTGGTCGGAGATGTGCAAGGATCATCCCGAGTTGGACAAGATCAAGTATGTGGATTACAACACACTACCCGAACCTCCGACCGATACCAACGGTGGCGGTCAGTCCTACGACAAGAATGCCAAGCACACCAAGGGCAAGACATTCGAGTTCGACATGGACAGGACTGGTCATCCCGACAAGGAATCGGACAACTGGAAGATGTTCGATGGTGAGTACACCGATGACGACTGGTGGATTGAGATTGAGAAGTTCGTACCAACAGGGAATGGCATCAACGCTGGCAACAGCACATTCAGGAGATTGTTGGATCAGTTGAGGGTAGCCAAGCTATTGAAGGGTAGAATCCTAGCCAAGAAGAAAGGCGAGAAGATACCCGACGATGGCTCTTGGTTCGAGACATCCTTGCAGGATGCCGTGACCCGCTTGTTCAAGGACAACCAAGCCTTGGGTGAGATGGTCTGGCGTCGTTTGGAATATGACAAGGCTAACTTGGAACATATGGAACTCTTCCATGGATACGCTGGAATGAATGACGACGATTGGAAGGAAGGCAACTTGCCCAAAGCAATCCGTGCTTCCAATCTGCCAGATAAACATCCAGCCAAGAAGATGGTCGAGCTGTTGGACACCAAGTATTCAAGCCAAGTTGTCAGCCTAGCCTACCTGATTCACCAGCCTGAGAGGTTTGGGATTCGGCAGATTGTGGATGACAAGACACTCGAGTCGTTCAAGCCAGACGACGATCTCACAGTCAAGCATCACTCCGATGTCTTGTTGCGAGGTTGGCCGTTGACCCGATGGGTTCGTCTTAACCAGAGCTCTTGGGGCGACTCGGATTGGCTCAAGAAATATAAAGCTTCGGCACCGAAGGATTTGATCTCCTACTGGGGGATCATTCAGAAACCATAAACAAAGAAAGGAAGGATAGACAATGACCTACATCATTACTAATGAGAGTATCACGGTGGTCGCCAACGGCCAGTCGTATACTCTGTCAGCAACCCACGGCAACTTCAATGCCGTGCTCGATGCGATTCGGGCAGGTGCCCCGGAGGCGGAAGTCATCGATCTCATCAATCCTCGGGTGGCATTGACCAAGTATCTTGGCGGTGCCTTCGAGGTCGGTGAGAACTCGGTCAAGTACAACGGGGAGGAAGTCCACGGCGTACTTGTCCAGCGTATCCTCGAATGCCACAGGCAAGGGTTGCCACTCGACCCGTTGCTTCGGTTCTTCGAGAACTTGGAACGGAACGACAGCCGTCGTGCCCGTACCGAGCTGTACTCGTTTCTTGCCCACGGCAATATGCCAATCACCCCCGACGGGTGCTTCTTGGCGTACAAGTCCGTCCGTGCTGACTACACGGATCATCACACGGGCAAGTTCTCCAATCGTGTGGGCTCGACCCTACGGATGGAGCGTCGCAAGGTATGCGACGACGCTGGCATTGGATGCTCTTACGGCTTCCATGCTGGCTCCCTTGAGTACGCTCAAGGCTTCGGCGGTGGGGAGAAGAAGATCGTGATCGTCAAGATCAACCCCGCCGATGTCGTCAGCGTCCCGACAGACTGCGAATGCCAGAAGCTTCGCACCTGTCAGTACGAGGTTGTCGACGAGTTCAATGGTGCTCTTCGGAACACCATGGCCGACGACGAGAATCTGTACCAGGACGAAGACGAATACGGTGACAGTGATTCTGTCTCCGTGACTGCCAACGACAAGATCGAGGAAGCCCTCGAGGGTATCCGCAACATCTTGTCCAGCCTCGCTAACCGATAACATAACCCGAGCCCCGTCACAGGTTCATCCCTGTGGCGGGGTTCATATTCTTGAAAGGAATACCAATGAAACTATTACCCATCGCCGTTAAATCTGGAGCGTTGGCGAAGCTCCTCAACAGACACATCATCGTGGACGAAGTCATCTCATCCAGCACACGGACGGGAGACTTTCCAGATAACAAAATCACAGTCCGTTCTGAAGGGTGGAAGGACGAATATAAATCAGTCCGTCTTACCTACAAGTATACGGCTTGTACTCAGTATCAAGGCGGTAGCTTTGATTCGATAGGCAAGTTGCATACCGACATTCGATATCGAGAGAACGAGTGGAGGATAACGCCGGCCTTGGCCAGCGGTAGTTTGGACTTGGAAACCCACGGCAACTACTTGTCCACCATCCAGTATCTATGTGAAGTCATCCAGAATATCGGAGACAATCTTACACCCCCAACATTCCAGCAATGGAAAGAAAGGTTCTTCAATGCTTAAGTTCAATCGAGGTAATGCCAAGCTCGGCAACGACATCTTCACCTTCAGCCTACCCGCAGGTTACTCCTGCCCCGGTGCGAGGGAATGTTTGTCCCGAGCTGGACGCAACGGAAGTGGAATCCAAGATGGATTGGAAACCAAGTTCCGATGCTTTGCCGCATCTGCCGAAGCCCAATACCCTGCGGTGCGGGAGCAACGCTGGTACAACTTTGATCTGCTCAAGGGCAAAACGACCGAGCAGATGGTGCAACTGATCGAGGCCAGCCTTCCCAAGAAGGCCAACCTCATCCGTGTCCATGTGTCGGGTGACTTCTTCAATGAGTCCTACTTCGATGCTTGGATGGAAGTCGCACGGAAGAATCCGTTGCGTACCTTCTATGCCTACACCAAGAGCCTTCATCTGTGGGTGAGCAAGCTTGGTGAGATACCCAAGAACTTCGCCCTCAACGCCAGCCGTGGCGGTATCCATGACTGGTTGATCGAAGCCCACAATCTGAAGTCCGCCGAGGTTGTGTTTAGCGAGGCCGATGCCAAGGCCAAGGGATTGGAGATCGATCACGACGACAGCCATGCTTACAAGTCTGGCAAGTCGTTCGCCCTCCTCATCCATGGCACTCAACCCGCTGGCAGTCTGGCATCCAAGGCGGTGTCCGCCTTAAAGAAATTAGGCTGGACGGGTTACAACAAAACCAATAAGAAAGGAACCTAATAATGAAATATATCTGGGTCGGAGTTATCCCTGACATCTTTGGCTACGGAATCACCGTAGCTTCTTTGTCAAGAAATGGTGCGTTCAGGGCTCTTCGCAAAGCCTACAACCAATGGAAAGTCCACCGCCCAAATTCAGACACTTGCTTTGCCTCCTCGTTTGAGGATTGGGGAGGGCGGGTAGAACAAATTCAATTGGACAAAGCATACTGCGATAACTTTGGAGAATAAATATGACAAAAAAATTCCTTAAGACACAACTTGAACACGAGTTCAAGGAATTAGCAAAGGCCAAAGAGTTCTTGCAGTCGACCGAAGGAAGTCCGTACGCCACCTGTAGTGGCTCGGAAGAACTCGGTTATCGCAAGGGTAGAATCGATTTGATTCGATCGCTACTCGGAAAGGAGACATGATGAAAGTATTAGTAGCCTGTGAGTATTCGGGTGCGGTTCGGGATGCGTTCATCGCCAACGGACACGACGCCATGTCGTGCGATCTGTTGCCGACCGACGTTCCTGGACCTCACTACCAAGGTGATGTCTTTGATATCATCGACCAAGGATGGGACTTGATGGTGGCTCATCCTCCCTGCACCTACCTGTGCAACTCCGGCGTGAGTTGGTTGCACAAGCGGAAGGGACGGTGGGAACAGATGAAGCAGGGTGCCGAGTTCTTCAAGCGATTGCTTGAGTCCGACATCCCTTGCATCGCCATCGAGAATCCCATCATGCATAAGTATGCCAAGGCAATCATTGGCCGTGGCCCTGACCAGATCATTCAGCCTTGGATGTTCGGGCACAAGGAAAAGAAAGCCACCGGCTTGTGGCTCAAGGGATTGCCAAAGCTCGAGCCTGAAACCGATCTTAAGGAAGAGACCGACGCTCTCCCGATTGCAGAACAGCAACGCATCCATTGGCAAGCTCCCTGCAAGGATCGCTGGAAGATCCGAAGTGCTACCTTCAAGGGTATCGCTCAAGCTATGGCTGATCAATGGGGTGACGTTGAAGATCCTAATGACTACGTCGGCATGGGCTGGGTCGGACAGGACGGTAGACCATGAAGGCAACCAAGAATGATTTGGAAGGTCTCGTAGATTATCTACGGGAGGGAGAACACGGTGGCGTTGAAGAAGAATGGTTCGCACGATGTGCGGACTGGGTTGAGGAAACAATTAAACGAGAGGAGAATAAATGAAGAAACCATTGATTGTTTACATTGAAGATGGATTAGTTGGTGGATATAAACTCCCAAAAGGAACAACGTTATACGTTGTGGATCTAGACTCTGCCAAGCAGAATGGGGAGGAGTGTAGAGCTAGAGTTTGGTTGAAGAAATTAGCTAGTGGACTCAACCAAAATGAAGCTACTTGGCATAGCAAATTTACTGGGTGGTATAGGGCATGAAAGTATTAGTAGCATGCGAGTACTCGGGAACAGTCCGTGATGCTTTCATTGCTCGAGGCCATGAGGCCATGAGCTGTGACATTCTACCCACGGATATCCCCGGCCCCCACTATCAAGGGGACGTACGGGACGTGCTCGACGATGGATGGGACTTGATGATTGCCCATCCTCCTTGTACCTACTTGTCGAATGCGGGAGCCAGGTTCCTGTATCCAAAGGGCAAGCTGAACAGGGATAGACTCAAGCTGGGCATGGAAGGACGTGCGTTCTTTATGACCTTGTGGAATGCTGACATCCCCATGATTGCCATCGAGAACCCAACGCCATCTAAAATCTTCAACCTGCCCCGCTACACCCAAGTTATTCAACCCTACCAGTTCGGGCATCCCGTGCAAAAGCGGACGTGCCTATGGCTCAAGGGTCTTTCACCTCTCAGGCCAACTCGGATTGTTAAGGGAGCAACAAGCACCAAGTATAGTCCGTGGTTCAACAAGGGTGGCAAGGACAGGCAGAAGAACCGAGCAAAGACGTTTGATGGTATAGCAAAAGCAATGGCTTCCCAATGGGGAGTTTTACAACCAGAAAGGATAACAACATGAAAACCGTAATAAAGTGCGATGACGCAACACGGATTCGCGCAGCTTGTTTGTGGCTTGAAGATGTTGCCAAAGAAGAATCTATCAAGAAGCCCCTTAGCGTACGTCAAGCTGTTGGCGGTTTAAGGCGAGCAGTAGTTAACAAGATCAGAGCCTACGAAGCAGAGCATCTTGAGAGAGGTGATCTGATGGCCATCAGGAACAGACCATATATGTTTCACCGAGAACCCTACAACTTTTTGTGGGTGCTACATCGGTACCAAAACCACCGGCCAAACATGGTGGCAATATGATGTGCGTTCGTTACTTTTTAGAGGACAACGTACGCCCGTGTAAGGGCAGGTACCGAAAGGTTAGGGAGGTCTACAAGATAGCTGGTAAACGAATTCCCAATCTCTTGTTGCACAAATGCGACAAGTGCGGGCACACGACTCTCCCTTGGGCATCCGTATTACGAGTCGACAAAGCAACAACCAAAGAAAGGATAACAACATGAAAAAGAAAATCGACAGACAACGAAAACTCATCAACCAATACACCAAAGACGTGAAGGAGTTGATGGATAGGCACGACTTCCGAGGATTCATTACGGGTCTTCGGTTGGCCAAGGTTGCGTTCATTATGAGCTACCAAGGTAGGAATAAGAAGTTTATGAAAGACTTCCACAATCTGTCTGGAGACGAGACCATTCAGTTCGTCGACAAACAGATTGCTCCGTTCTTCACTTGGAAGAAAGCCCAATGAGTCTGCTCAACAAAGCGGCGGTCAAGCGGTCGGCATTGGACTTGGCTAGGGCCAAGTTCAAGGAGCGAAACCAAACACGGTTGGAGATGGGCATCGCCCCGTTGAAAGCCCCACCCTCCAGGGTGAGCGGTGAATTCCTCGACACCTTCGAGGCTGGGGTGATCAACCTTCTCAACCGTATGGTACTTGAACATAAGACAGGAGCGACACTATGACATTCGCACTTAAAAATAATGATGGTCAGTATCTCACGATTGATGATACTTGGATTGACTTGCTCGAAGGTCTGAAGGCGGACAGTATCCGTGGCTACACGGAAGCCTTCGAAGTCTTCGAGGAGTCCAAAAAGATCGGAGCAAACGTCGTGCCCCATCCTTGGCCAACGGGTGAACAGCGGGAGTTGTTTCCGTTATGGGCCGAGCTGGGGCCGGAAGGAACAATGAAAGGAGACAAGTAATGAGCAACACAGTATTTGCCGGACGGGAGAATGCTTTCGCAAGCATGACCGACGCCGGCCTAACCAAACGGGAATTCATCGCGGCATTGATCTTTGCCGCCATGCACGGGGCACCGGATGAGAGGCGGGCGGATGAACGCTACGCCGTCATCCAAGCCGACCGTTTGCTGGAGCAACTCAACAAGGAGGAAGCATGAAGTATAAGTTCGTAACCTATCTTCGAGACCCATGGTCCAAAGACCACAAGGTCTTTAAGTTTGTGGATCTAAAGACCGCCTACGATTGGTTCAACAGAGTTACCAATCTAAAGACTGGACAAATAACCAACAAAAGAAAGATCACGTTTCAACCCCACGGTCTGGTGACCGCCAGGGACGGAGCCGTGATCGGAATGTGGAGGACATGTCAATGAAAGAAATCAAAGGAGAATTGTTATATGTGTTTGCAGATGACTCGTACATCGTTCCATATACCGGAACTGTGCGGGACAACATCGTGGTCGACATGGAGTACGATGCGCCTACCGCGTTGATGGAGGCCATGCAAGCTCCGTTGGCGACCGAGGTTCACGAGGCGATCATGCGGGAGGCTACGGCATGACAACCTCCGAAGCCATTGAGATTGCCATGGTGGCAATCACTTCCGCCAAGCAACAGGCAATCAAGGAGGCCGAGACCTATAATGAAAAACATCTGGTCCCGGCTTTGCAGGAACTGGAGCGTGAGAGTGGCGTCAGGTGCGCCATCCTCAACGACCCGGAAGGTATTATCCTTGACGAGGAACGTCCGGATAATAAGTTCAACGAAGCCCTTGAGGTTTTGAATAATGCTCTGACCGAGTTTCAAGACTTCGAGGATACAAATGGAGATGAAGAAATATGGCAACTACAACCGGCAGACTTGTTAGGGGACTGATCCTGGGCTCCTTGGCATGGGCTTCGACCTATGCGGAGGACCGGTATCTTGGCGTCCTTAATGCCAATGCGTCATACATTAGTTCGATATCCAATACGTCGGGGACAAAGACTGGGGACTTTTCAACGGCTTCCATCTTTGCTCCCGAGGAGAACGCTCAATGGGTGACGCACGGTCCGATAGTCGTAGCGGTAGATGGTCAGATTCTCGGGACTCTGAGTTCGTTGGAAACGGATACCCATTCGCTCTTCAATGAAACGATTGCAGTTCAAGTTCCTTACACCTACCTCTGCGAGACTTGTACCCACAGTTACAACAATCAGTTCTCAACTTCGGGGCCCAAGATATACGACTCTCAGGCTTCCGAATACGAGGACAAGATTGGTAGTCTGATTGGTAACGAAATAGGAGAGTGGAAGTGAGCGACATTAATTATAACCAACTCAAGAGTCGTGGCGACGTGACCTTTGAGTCGTTGCAGAATGGCAAAGGAGACGCCCCTCGGAACATGTCCGATAGGTTCTACAAGAACTATCAGACCATCGACTGGGGAAAGAAGAAAGCAGTTTCCCGTCCAGGGAAGAAGCAAGTATTCAAGTATCCTAGTCCAAGAGGCTAGGATCTAGCATGGCATCGTGGCGGAAGTTGGCATCGTAGGTTGCGTACCTGCGGGCCAGTTCCCGCCGCGTTGCCGTGACTATCTTATCCAGTTCTATGATGCTGGCTTCTAGATCCTCGGCGTATTCTTCACCATCTTCAATCTCTTGGATAATGGCACGGTGCTCAAGCTTCAGTGCTTCCAAATCTTTTCTAAGTTTTGAAAGCTTGGTTGCCTCCAGCTTAAACCATGTGGAGTATTTCACAGGCTTCTTCACGCCTTTTATATCCATAGAGAAAACGTAGTTGGCTAGATGCCAACTATCAAATTATTTATTTAAAAGGAACGGCTTCGTTCAAAGCCTGACGGCGACCCGAACATGACCAACATCCCTGCACATTCGTTCCGAGAGCTTTATCAATAGCCCAAGCAATCGGCTGGGCAATCGTATGAACCAGATCGCCAAGCCCACGGGTTCCTTCGGCACACGGTCCGTTGTGATTTACTTTACACAGGTAAGCGTGGATGGCGTCAACAATCTTGGCGTCCACCGGCAATCCGTTGTGCCTACGGTGCGAGACAACGGCAGCAATCAAATCCGTAAAACTACCAGCGTTAATGATCTGTTTAGTGTCTTCATCCTGGTAGATGAAACCAGACTGGGGATGAATCGAAGTATCCCGAAGATACTGCTGGCTCATTTCTTTTTTGACTTGCCGGCTGCTGACAAAGCAATGGCAATGATCTGGGCACGGGAACGAGGCTTGCCCATGGCTCCCCTAGCCTTGCCACTCTTCTTATTATCAGCGTACAATTCCCTGATGTTTTTAGAAACGTTTCGTCCTAATGGCATGTGATTACTTTCTTAGGTCAAGCTGAGAAGATATTTAAGTTGGTAGAGATTACCAAGAATTTCATCTCTAATATTTAAAAGATCGGTGCATTTGGGACTAATCAAAGTTGGGAATGTTTCAACCAAGAACGCAATCAACTTATCTGTATAAGCAAGAGCGGCTTCCACAGTCGAGTAGTTCTGCAAGTTTAACTTGAACGAAGACGACGAGATAATTCTGCCGTACCTTCCTTGGTAAGCTTCAATCAACTCGTCGGTATTCTCCCGCAAAGAATCCACAATCTCGTCAAACGATTTATGTTGGCTGAATGATTTGGTCTGCCAATGCAGAACTTTGTACTGATCAGCAGCGCCAATCAAAGTTGTCAAAATTAACTCACCGCCATTGGCCGGCGTTTGCTTCTCCGAAGTATAATACTTTTCGGTGGCTGTGATCATTCCGTCGGCCATTACATTCCCCTGTTCTTCAACCCACCACCCAAACCCTTAAGCCCACGGACGCTGGCTTTGGCAAACACATCTTTGCCATACTTCTTACGGCCAATCCAAGCAGCCAAAGCTTTGGGGTTTTCAGCGCCTTTCTTGGCAAGGGCAGACGTAAGTTTTTTAAACCCCATGTACATAAATGTTTATCTACTATGTTACCTTTAGATTTGCAACCTAGTATTTACCTTTCCTATTGGAAGGACTTGATTGCTTTGACCCACCAGGACCAGCCCAAAGATTCTTGCATGCCCAATATCTCGCCCCCAGTTTGCTTCCAGGATTGGCACAATGATGTCTGGCCCTGAACGACTTACGTGCAGCGGCCGAATAGTTATGGCCGTAACCTTTGGCTCCGAAGTGAACAATCTTTTCTTTGCCATTCTCACAAGCCTTGACCACCTTCTTCTTGCCCGCAATCCATGATGCCCGTGGCCGGTTGCAGGGCATATCATTCTTTGATGCGTGTCCGAGTGGCATATTACCTAGCCCCCAATCCGGAACGTCGGCGAAGACCCGATTGAATAACACCTGTTACCGGAGTGTTAAACGTTACGTTTTTCATAATAGGTTTCTCCTCTTTAGCCTGAGTTTTTTCTTGTGATCCTTCCTGTGTAAAACCTTTAGCCAAATCTTCAAAAGCTTTTGCCAAACTCATATCTGGTTGGTCTTTTTTATCTTCAACATTTTTGGCAATCTTTTCTGCCGCTGTTTTTCCCGCCTCTTCAGGAGTTTCCATATTCTTGGCAACTTGTTCAGCAGCTTTAGCTCCGGTTTCTTCCGGAGAATCTGGTAGGGGGGTTAATGCCTCAGACGTTATTGGAACTGGCGGATTATCTGGGCTTCCCCCAGCTCCGATTGGAGCACTTACTGCCTTAGCCAAATCGGATTGACTCATGGAGTTTATAAAAGAATCTCCAACGTCAGCCATTCCGCCTTTCTTCTTTGGTTGGACACCACCAAACTTTTGTTTCTCTAGGATAGACCCAAGACCCATCACATCCCCTTTAAACAAAGCTTCCTCTGCCGCCCGTCTTCGGGTAAGTCCTTCTAGAGTTTGCCCATCCGCTTTGTTCCACCTTTTAAATTCATTTGCCGCCCCCTCGTAATCGCCGGAGTTTAGCTTCTTCAACAAGGTGCTCGAAGAGAAATTGGTTGGCCCCACGTTGTAAGCAAAGCTGGACAATGCGCTATATTGTTGGTCGTTCAGCGGAACCTTTACCTTTTCTTTGACTGCCGTGGCGTATTTGTTCTTGATCAGGTCTGGCAACATTTTTTCGGCCGTCGCCTTGTCAATTGAATACCCTTCCCGGATCTCTGGGATATCATGCTTCGTAAATCCATAACCCACGGTGAGCGTTCCACGTTTCTTCTTATTATCAATATCATAGTAGGACGTTGGCTTGAAAGACTCAAAAGTCTTCACCAAATCCAAAGCCTCTGGCACAATGGCATTCCCACCGGAAGCCTTCTTGTTTACCGCGTCAACAAATGAATCTGCCATATTATTTGCTCCTTCCTAAACCTTTCCAACTGATTCTCTCCGGCCCTTTCTTTTTCTTGGAGGCCGATGTACACATGGACATGGTTGGACGACAAGCTGGGTAACTTCCCTTGCTAGAGTCTGAACGACCACACGGCCCCCCAGTCTTGCAATTGACCCAGCCCTTTCCGTTGTTCCTCTTGAACCACCCGTGCAACCCATACTTTTTCTCCAGTTCAAAGCCCATTGCCGTTCCCCATTGCATCTTCAGCACTCTGAAGGGTTGGTTCGGTTGAATTCCAATTCGACCATCCGTCTTCCTCAAAGTCCCAGCACCCAGACATGCCCAAAGAAATTGCTGGTATCAGAATAACCCACCACCATTTCATTTGGACTTACCCCAATTTTTAGCCCCGACCTTACGGCATTGAACCAAAGCTCCGCTGGCATAAGCCGAAGGCCAGACTTTATACCGAGCCTTGACCTTGCTATAGCAAGCGTCTTTTGATTTGTTTTTCCTACCTAAAGGCATACTCTCTTATCTCCTACAAAAGGGCTGGACAGTCCAGCCCCAAACCCCTAACAAGAAAGGTATATTAACCATGAGAAAGAAACTAAAAGAGAACCCCAACGTAGCCATGCCCGGAGACGCCTTGCGGGAAGCATTCACCAGCCTACCATCAGCCGTTAAAGAAGAGGTTTCCGATCCTACTTTCTGGGTTGCCCTTCTTGTCTTCATTGGTTTTCCTACTGTGTACTACTTCGGTACGGCGGTTGTCTTTACGGTCATCCCACACACCATCTGGTCTTTATTTTTTCGCTGACCGGATCTGCGCTTCGATCCGAGTAATAGCGTAGTTCTTGGACTGTTGGGCCAAGTTTTCCAGTCTTTTTTGGGCCCCCGCTTGGTCTCGGATTGCTTGCGTCGCCAACGCTTTAGCCATGGATGGCGTGAGGATTCGCTTGAGATACTCGCCATCGTACTTGGAATAATCGTAGTACTCCTCGCGAGTCATCTTCCTCTGTTCCATCTTTCCACCTTTAAAATCTTTAATCTTTGAATTAATGCTAACCCCAGGGACAAACAACCCAGCTTTGATAAGCGGGGTAAACACGGGGTGTTCTTTAACTTCGGGCAGGAACCCGAGACGTTTGGACGTGGCGGTCCAAGGATAATCCCTGATCTCCTCGCCCAAGCGATTCAACATAGGCTTGCCAAATACCACGGCCAAAGGTGTCTGACCGACCAACCAACCACCCGTGGTCGAGTTGAGTTCCTTATAGTCCACCACTTTGACCTTTCCGTCCGGCCCAATGTTCAAAGTCTTGGTCAACCATCTCGCCATCCCCGGATTGAGATACCCTCCGGTATAGCTCTGAAGAAGTCTCTTGGCTTTATCACCAGGGTCTCCGCCATCAGATACCGCGTCGAACAATACCTTGGCCCCAGACAACAAATTTTTATCTAGGATTGTATTTCCTACCGAGAGGGCAGCAGTTGCAGCTACAGTCCCAAAGTCTTTCTCAGATAGTTTACCGTATCTCCATTGGTCGGATACCAAGGCGAGAGATCCGAATACCAAGTTCAACCCGGGGAAGTCGGTGTGTTTAAACCGCAGAGGTCCGATCTTAACCGTGTTCTCAGTCCATCCTGATTGGCGAAGTTGCTCACGTTTGTTAGGGTCTGTAGGTCCGCGTCCAGTCACAGCAAAATAAGCTTCGTCCCAATCCTTATCCATATCCTTCATAGCCATTCCAATAATCGAGAAGGTGATGAGCGAGCCGAAGAAAGCTTTGGCTTGTAGCTGGTGGTACTCAACGCTTCCCTTCTCCGGCTTTTCGAAAGCGTAGCTAGAGTTGCGGATGAATGGGCTGAGATTCCCCAATGAGAATCCGTTTGCCCGCGCCCAACCATACGGGGTGTAGTCCAAACTGGAGTTGATAATGTTGGCAATCGTCCGAGGGAACGCGGCAAACGGGGTAAGAAGCTTGGTTTTCCCAGCAACCTGTCCGATCACGGCTTCACCCAAGTATCCAATCATACCAGTGGGTTGATTGTTGAACGTTGCTTTCTGCGTGAAGTTACGGATCTTAGCTATACCTTCGCTTCCAATCTTGCTTTCATTGGCGATGAATTGTTCCCTCAACTGCAAATACCGACGCCGTCTTCCAGCTTCAATCTTTCTTTTCTGGCTATTGTATTCCATGGTGTTAGGTTTAAGACCCGCCAATGTTCCGAACTGTCCCGACGCTTCTTCCTTATTGACCTGTTCTTCAATGGCTTTCATTCCAGGGCTGAAGGCATTGAACAATTCGTCCATCTTCTTGGTCGCCTGTTGGGAAGTCAGACCATCCTTCATCATCGAATACCTAGCGGCCATTCTGGTCTTAGCTTCGTTTGCAATAACGGAATTGTAAGTATCTGCCGCAGCCATGGCACGACCGACGATCTTCCAAGAAGCAAGGTAATTCTTATAATTCCAAGGCTTGGTCGTATCAAATTTCATCATCTCCAGCGGTGAAAGTTGTGATTGGGTTTCGTTCCTAAACCTGGACAACCCTGTGGCGAAAGCGTCGCTAGCTTGCTCGACGCCCATCTTCCCGACTGCTTGGACGTATGCGTTGAGCGCATCGTTGAAAAACTCTCCGAAGGTGGCCTTCTTACCCAATGCTTTGGATGCCTTATAGTAGGCTCGGGCTTCAGTCAACAATTCAAACAACACATTTAGATGAGTGGCTCCCAAGTTAACCAACTGTGTCGGTGGTCCGGACAATACACCGGCTTTCCAAATAGCGGCTGCCACATCCAGCTTTCGCCCAACCGCATCCCAACCCTTCTCTTGCTTGTGCAATTCTTCTGCAATGAAGGCTTGAAGTTCCGCCCCTTTAGTGGCTCTCTGATCGGAACCTTCCGGCATTCTCTCCATTTGATCCGCAATACCCTTGATCTTTTCGACGACCGCTGGGTCCCAAGTTGGCAGGTTGAAGCGATCCGCGATGGCATTATAAAATTTCTCTTCATCGAAAGCCCCAAGGTTAACCAACTCCATGAGCTGTTGCATTGTGGTCTTGGGGTCTCTGGAAGCCCTCTCGCCAACACGCTTTACGATATTCTCCAGTTGGCGTTGCCCGTCCTTCTTAACAATCTCTTCGTACCGTTTCGCCATCTGAGTAGCCAGATCGCTTGCCTGTTGCTCGGACAACTCCGGCAACTTCTCTTTGATTAAGGCCAAGATTGATTGCAGACTTGCCCCACGCTTGGTCATGTGTTTGCGGGCTTCGGCTTTGAAATCAATTATCTTCTTAAGCAAGCCGTCTACGCCAGCTACTTTGCCAGCATCAAACTTCTTGGCTATCAGTTCTTCCAGGTTTTTACGTTGCTCGGGCGAAAGACGTCCTTCGGCACCCGCGTCAATGATTCGGTTGTCCTCATTGAGCTGGCCCTGGAGGTTGGTCTGCACCTCGTTGAATACTTGTTCCGCCAGCTTGATCCTCTGCACCATGTCGAGTAGTCGTTGTTCCGCCGGCCGAGTATCTTCCGTTGCCGCCTTCTTGGGATCAAGTTCTTGTTTGAACTGAGCGTTCACCATCTTGCGAACTTGGTTCTCCAGCTTCTCGAAAGACCCTTTTGGCATGTTCTCCTTGGTTACACCAAGAGAACGGATAACCCTCTCGGTGATTACGTCCGAGGCATACTTGGCCAAGCGAACCAGCGGAGGAAGATTATCCTTGGCTGTCTCAACTGGTTCTTGCGACGAGGGCTTCTCGCTCTGGGTTGTGTTGAAGAAATCAAATACCAACTGCAAGGCTTGGTTACGTTGCTTGAGGGCGGGAGCATCAGCTTTACGTTTCGTAAAGTTCTCTTGGACGACAGCCGTCTCGGAACCCCTATTAGTCTTGAGACGGAGAGCCACAAGCTTGCTGAATAGATTCTTGTCCTTGGCCAACAGCTTCTCGATGGCTTCGGAAGCGGATAGCTTCTTGAAGTCGACCGGGGCAACACCTTCTGGTCCTACAGCAGCGGCTCTGGAGTCTTCCAAGGCCAACATTAATTCGTCGTACGGGATACCAATGCGTTGCAGGTACGCTTCAAAAGTCTCGTTCTCAAGGGGAGCCAAATCTCCAAATGCGGACAAGAGTTTAAAGAAATTACTATCCGCTGGAGGGGCATAAGAAACCCCACCTGGTTTTAAAGGAGGTAAAACTTTTCCTACGGCTTCATCAATTGCCAACCCAGCAATCGTAGCCTTTAACTTCTCAATCTCTGCCAATAGGTTTGTCACTTCTTCCTTGTGGGCCAAGGCTGATTTCTGTTGTTCAGAAATTGGTCCGGTATAAAGCTTGGCGACTTCGTAAGGCAGGAACATCGAGGCCAGCGTACGCAACGACCGCAAGTCTTGTCCTGCTCTTGTCCCAAGATCCTGTGCCCGAGATAGGACCTCGGTAAGATTGTTGGATAGGTACTGCCGTAGAGCCTGTCCTTCAGGAGTGGTTCCCTTGGCTTCCATGCGGGCAACATGGGCGAACAAAGCGTTGCGTAGTCTCTTTCCGATAACCCCCAGCGTAACGACTCGGTCTTGGAACGGCATATTCTGGACGCCATCCAAGATCCGTTTGGCATGCATGACATCCCCACCAGGTGAGTTGTCATCCACAAACTTGTTGGCTTTGGCAACCAAGTCCTCGTCTTCAAAAGGAATGTATGTGCGTTCAGACAATGCCTTGACCACATCTTCCGGCATGGTTCGAAGGGCTCGGTTTAAAGATTGGGTGTAGTTCGGGTCGATCGAGGATGCCAAAGGAATATTTGTTTTAGTAGCTACTGGCGGGATTATTTCTATTACTCTCGGTGAGTTAACATCATACTTCAAACCGAGAGATCCAAATAAATTCGGTTTCTTTCCGATTAAATTAAACTCATCATCGTAGACTCGTGGCTCAAAAGTAGATTCGTAGTCTTGAATATCCAAACGCTTTAGCCAATCCCCGAATAGTTCATTTTCTTTCGGTCTTGCCTCGTCAATAGAAGCAAATTGTTTATTTCCGTTTTCATCAAAATAGTTATCTACAATTCTATTTAAAGCCCTCTCCACATTTAATCCGCCCCTCTCCAAAATCTTAATCGCGTCAGTTGCTTTTTCTTGTTTGAATACTCGGTTAAACCCATTGGTTTCCGGAGCCAAAATGCTCATTCCCTTTTCATCCAGTTGTTTCGCCAAGGTTTGATACTTCTTAACAAAGACATCGTCCTGTGGGATTGATATGGCGTTCGGATCTATAGAAGATGCCAACACGTCAGCCGTCTTAGTCACACCGCCCGCCACCAATTGTTCCCGCATCTTGCGGATCACATCGTCACGGATTTCATCAAAATCAATATTGTTCAGCCCATACTTGTCGCTCAACTGGGCTCGGGTCAAAGGCGAGGATTTAGGGTCGGCTGTGAAGTTAAGGATATCCACTTCCATCTTGGTAAGGCCAAGCTTCCTTGCCGCGTTAGCCAACAGTTTTCCAGCTTCACCAAGTTCCGCCTCCATCCTAGCCGTACGTTTATTTGCAATCTCGGCGTCAACGGAAGAAATCTGTTCTCCGTCAGCCAAGTTAACTTCCTCGATCTCTTGTTCTTCATCCGCAATATTTGTAGGTAGAGTCCCCATTTCTTGGGCGGTTTCTTTCTCGATTCCCGTGTCAATCTTTTGCTCAACTGTCTTCAACTCTTCTTCCAAATTCTTGGGCGCAACTTCTGGTGATACTCGATCTTCAAGTTGTCCCAAGGTTAAATCTTCTTTTGTGCTCTGAATAGCTTCAGCCTCTTTCTCAGCTTGTACTTCTTCAGAAGACGTCGGGACAAATCCTGGGGCTTGTAGACTGACTTCTACAGCTTGACGCCGTGCCATCTTTTCCTTTTCCTCTAAAATTTTCTGTCTGGCAATTTGGAACAGATATGTGGAAAACTTGGTGCCAGACTCTTCGTTGAATGTTTCCACCGCTTCTGGTATGGAAGCGTACACAAGAGACTCAACCTCATCTGGGTCGGTTGTGCGGAAAGCTTTCTTCAAAGCCCCGATAACGGATCTCCTCCACAATCCACCTTCTCCCGTCGCCGGATCTCTAGGGCCAAGTTCTTTTGCAACTTCATCATACAAAGCTTTCTTGTTAGCCGAAGTCTCTTGAGCTTGAAGGATTGCATTCGGATCAATACTGGACGCCAACTCGCTCCCCGGTATTGCTGTCCCCTTTTCCCCACTGGCCGCACGTATTTCAGCAGGAGAGCTGTTGGTCAGCAGACTGACAATAGCGTCGTAGTATTTATCGACATATGTTTTACGGCTTTCCCGTTTAGTCCCCAATCCAATCAGTTTTGAGAAGTAGTTTCTCAAAGTCCCTAACGAACGAAGGATCGGGCGAGTGGCAAACGCCTTGAGAGTATCTTCCGTAATGCTCCCAGTTAGACGTTGCTGGATAAGACCACGGAGATATTCTTCAGCTAGTCTACCAGGTCGGCCTTTGTTAAACTCCGCTATCACCTGCTCTTTGGTCTTGCCTTCGAACGTCACGCCCAATGCTTGGGCGTATTTGCCAACGATCTCTTTAATCTGATCCAAGGACAAGCTGTTCTCAATCTCTTTGTTCTGAGCGTCGTAAAACGCTTGGAAAGCCTCTTGGGTTTTTTCTGCTGGGTTTGTTTTAAGAAAAGCTTGATACATGGCCAACCCGTGGTTGGCGTGGAGAACTTCTTCGGACAAAGCCTTAACAAAGAAACTGGCTGGATCGGACACTCCCCTGCTCGCAAAGCTTCTGAGCAGTTGATCTGGGTCAACGTAAAGAGTATCCAAATTAAACACGTCACGGGGGTTAGCGTACACACCACCACCGTAACCTTCCCTACGTAGTTTAACTTTCTTGAGATTAGTGAACGTCTTCTTTAGGTCTGTCCTCCCCCTGCCCTCCGCCACCTTCAATGTTTGCTGGGCATTGGCAAGTGCATGGTTGAGGATGTTAAGGAGAGCACGTAGTTGAAGTTCGTTTTGGGGCGAGAGTGTGCCCCCAAAATACCTCGAGACCGATTCCGCATCCAATTCCAACTCTCCAAGTTCCGCCCCGATCTTTTTGACCAAGGCTTCTAGTTCTGCTTTGGCTTTATCTAATCTCTCTTGGACGGGGACTTGGGTGGTTGGTTCGCCCTCTGTAGGTGCCACAGGTTGACCAGCTTCTCTAACCGCTGGCTGTGCTTGTGCAACTCCGGGCTGTCCGGGGGCAGGTGCTTGAGCTTCGAGACCTTGGGTTTTTTGTTTTTCAATTTGATTGGCGAGAATGTCCTTTGCCTGAGTTCTATCTAGCCCCTCAATGTCCGCTGGTAAATACCCTAACTTCGCAAGAGCTTGGGCTTGCTTCTTTGTCGGAGGTAGTTTCTTTACTGCCGTAGTAGATTTAATTTGTGTTTTTTTGGTGGGTTGAGGTGGGAGTCCTTGAGCTACAAATTCATCAATTTTTGATTGTTTATACCCAAGGGCATCACCTAAAAATCTCCATCTGTCAGGAAGCAATTTGTTCTTTTTTTCCCTTGATAATTTTGACTGTTCCTCAGACATTTTGTTCCAGCTATCCAAGATTGATTGATCTCCCCAAATAACTTCAAACAGGTTATTCCGAAGGGGTTTAATCTGAGCATTCTCAAATCCCGGCTTACCTTGAATTTTAGACAAAGCATTTTGAGCATCATTTTGGGATTCGTAGGTTTCCCCCAAACCAATTTTTCTTTTCCCCCCAACAGGAACAAAAACCCTATCGCCAACCGTAACCGCTTTATCCAACAATGATAGATCGTCAAGACGTTGCTGGTAATACTCAATGTCGTCTTGAAGGGTGCGTATTGGTTTGGCTCTTACAAAAGGCTGTGTTGCCGGCGTTATTGGAGGTGGAGTAGGAATGACAGGAGCTTTAGCCTCTTCCGCTTTCACGACTTGGGCGGTTGCTGGTGCTGTTTTCGCTAGTGTAGCTTTGGCCTCAGGAGTTACGGGCAACGGTTCTGCTGGTGTTGAAATAGGAGTTTCCGGTGCGAGGGTAGGAGCAGGAGCTTCAGCAACGGGAGCCGGTGCTTGAGTTTGTGGGGCAGGTGTTTCAGCAACCGCCGGGGCTGGGGCTGGAGTAGGAGCAGGAGCGGGAGATTCGGGAGCTTGGGTTTTTAATACTGGTGGCTCGAGTACCGGAGGAACGGCACCTGGAGCAGTTGCAACTTCTGCTTTACTTATCGGAGTTTGAGCCTGTTGGTTTAGTAATTCTAATTGACCAGCCTTAAAAGCTTCTGTCGCTCTAGTCTTTTCCTCTGGTGTCAGGGTGTTAAATAAATTCTGTTCCCCTGTTAGAACTGCATTCTCTCCCTCAATGCCCAAAATTTTTGCCTTCTCCCCAATCGTAAGCCCATTATAAAACTTCTCAATATTATCGTTCGTAGCTTCTTGCCCGAGGATTTTAGAATACTTCCCAGCCTTATAGTCGTCAACCTTTTGTCTGAGAACTTCGTCCGCTGTCATGGGGGAATCGTTTACCAACAGGCTATGATATGCGACCCCCACACCTTCCAGACCAGCCATTGGCAATCCAGCAAAAATTTCTTCAGCGACTTGTTTGGCATCTACATTTATTTTTTCACCTGTTGCCACTTTCCCAGCCACTTGAGCTCCAGTTTCTCCGACTCCCTCCATAACGACTTGAACAGGGGCTTGTTTCGCAAATTCTTTTGCTAACCCTCCAACCCCAGCCTTTGCGATTGTTTCAGCGGGAGCGGCAATCAGTTTACCCAAGCCCAAAGCCCCCAATTCAGTACCGGTAATGACAACCCCACGTGCCGTCGTGTAGGCAACGGCTTGCTTTTGAAAGTCTGAGTCTTCCAAGACCGATTGAATTGCCTTAGGGTCCAAGGGATCTAATCCACGTTTCTGAACCTCGTCGTTTACCAACTGGTCAAAGCTGACCAATGTATCAGTCACGCCACCCAATACGGCACTTGTGCCCAAGCCAACGGCCACACCTGCGGCTGGAGTCCCGATAGCCGTTGCCGCACCGCCGGCAGCCAACGAAGCACCCATGGCGGGAAGATTTGATCCAATGCTTTGGGCAAACATTGGCAACATAATGTCGATAGGGTTGGTAACAATATCTTTTGCGGCTTCAAAGAATCCTTGATTCTTAGAACCGTATTCCCTCATCTCAGGGCTTACATATCGGCTCTGCGTTTTTAAGTTATTCGTTGCGATAAGTTCAGCGGCTTTTGCCGGATCAGCCGCACCAATTGCGGCACCGTACCCAACAACTCCTGACTGCAAGGAGTTTAACCCAGACTGACCCTGTTCAATTAGTTGTTCTGCGTAGGTGGGGGCTTGTGTCCTAAATTTCTTTAGCTTTTCCTGATCGGCGATAGAGGAGAAGAATTCGTCAGCCGTTTTAGCATCATCCTCGGTGTTAAGTGCACCAATTTCGGTGAGATGCTGTAAGGAGTATTGTTTCCATTGGTCAAACAACTGCTGTTTTTGACCTTGATCCAGCTTCTCAAAGTCAGGGTCTGCCTTGTAGTCATTCCATGTCTTAAACCCTTGTTCTTGAGGGGCTTCCTCAACGACTGGTTCTGGGGTATACTCCGCCGCTTGCTTGAATAAGTCGGCTTGTTGTAGGTCAACCGTACCCTGATCCTGCGTTCCAAATGGATTTTGCAGGATATCTTCGGGTATCTCGGCCATAAGAATCTAGATACCAAAAATTGCCCATTAGGGCAATCTTATCTTACGGAAATAGTGGGTTGGTTCTTGGCTCGGTAGTCTGCAACAACCTTTTCAAGCTCTTCTTGATACGCTTTTGTCGGGTTTTCCCCCTTGGCTGCCCGAGCATTTGCCGCAAGTTGAGCCTTGGCTCGAAGCCTACGGACTTCGGCTAGTTGTTTCACATCCTTGGACACACTTTCAACCATAGGAGCCACCTCAGATACGAATTGAGCAGCCCGGACAGGAGCTGGTAGAGGGGCCAAAGTTTTGGCTAATCCCTTTCCAACTGCGAGACCCATGCCACCAACCGTTTCGGCTGCCTGTAGCCCACGTTCCAGCCTTTGTGCTGTTGGGCTCAGTAGTTCTTTGGCTATATCGGGAGTTGTCACAGGGGAAATCTGGGAAGCTTTTGCCTTCTCCTGCTCAGAACCAGAGAGAATGTCCTTGATGCTGGGGGCACCCGAAGGAACAGTCTGTTCTTTAGCAGGAGCAGGAGTTGTGGCACTAGGTTGAGGTTTATTTCCCGTGGTGATATCGGGTTGTTGGCTCATCCTCCTTGCGGAATCCTCGTAAATTGCTTTCCAATTCTGGTACTTATTGTAGGCTTCATCCCTGTCTTGAGCCTTGAGTTGATATTCAGCGGTATTTTTATCAATATCTTTCAACGCCTCATCAGCTGCGGTAAACGCTTGCTTGGCGGCATCCATGTTAATTTCAGCGTTCTTAACTGCGGTGATATTGGTTTCGGTGTACGCACGTTCTTGTGCCGTACCACCCGTTCCACCAGCACCGGTTCCGGTACCCCTCCCAAGTTTAGGCGTCTCGAATCGAACGCTCATCTCACCACCCTTCACATCAACCTGCTCAACCGGTATGCCAAGCTTGGATGCCCTGATAGTAGCCTCTTCCTGTAGGCGACGAGCCTTATCTTTCTCGAGGTCCGCAAATCCAGACCGCAACATTCCTTGATACATCAGCATATCGTCTATGTTTCCTTGGGCCATGGCCTGTTTTAGCTGGCCTAAAATAAAGTTCCCAGAAACAGGACCGACGTCTTCTGGAAGATTCGGATCTGTAAACTTTAAATTCCCAAGTTCACCGGTACCAAGTAAAGTTTTAGCTTGGGCGATTGTTTTATTAAAAACATTCTCTTGGTAGTTCTGAGCCCTTTGGCGATACTGGATTAACATCTGGTCCAGAACTGCCTTGTACCCGGGATTGATTCCCTTCTCCAAAACAAAATCAGCCATGACGTTTTCAGCGTTAGGCCCATAAGCACCTTGGGGTCCAAGTCTGCGGTCCAGTTCTTCCTTCCATGAAGGGGCCAACTGCAAAGCCTCTTGGGAGTTGTTGTAGGTTTCTTTCTGAATTTGCAAAGCCCATTGAGCTTGTTGGGCATTTAGATCAAAGTTACGTAGTTGAGCTTGCTGATACTCTTTCTTTAAATCAAAGTCACGCTGTCCGGCTTGGAAGTTGTATTCCTGCTGGTCTTTGGCGAGTTGGAAATTACGGTCGGCATTGATCATCTCCTGTGCGAACTGGCGTTCACGCAGGGACTGCATTCGGTTGGCGTTTAATATGTTGGTCGTGGCATCCCATTGACGGATGAAATTATTCATCGATTCCTGATCACGGGCGGTCTGGTTGCCAGCTACCGCCGCCGCCGCGCTCATGTCGATACCCCTGAATTCTCCCGGAAGTTGATAAGCCTGTGCCATATTAGAACTTAATACCGCCAACAGAGAGCGGATATTGACCTCCGTAAGATCCCATGTTTGAAGGACTCAGGAAATTGTTTAACGGATTCGAGGCATTCCCAAAAAACGGACTATTGAAAGAAGGAGTGGAAGAACCAGTTAAGTTCATACCCGGCATACCCAAAGCACCACCGCCACCACCCATCAACCCACCGCCGACAAAAGAAGAAGCCATCTGTCCGAGCGGAGCGATAAGTCCGCCAGCTTGTCCAGCTCCTGGGGCAAATCCGCCACCCCCAATAGCGCTTCCGATACCAGACCCAAGCATTCCTCCGATTGCGGTTCCGACTCCTGGCATAATGAATGACCCGCCAACTGCCCCGAGGATTCCGCCAATGGTACCGCCAAGACCGCCACGGCTCTGGGATTGTTGCACGTCGTAGTTATATTTGTTCATTGCGTTTTGATTCGCAATGTTTGCCTCATCCTGAGCAGCTTTTAGCTGTTCTCCCCGCAACTGCCCCGTGGAAAATAAATAATTTTGCGCCTGTTGCGGGCTTAAGTACTCGGACATCTGCAAGAGCCCGGGGATGGCAGACATGCCTTGAGTTTGCAGGTCCATCGATGTTTTTCCATACGACGCCGCTTCACCAAAAATTGCCGCTTGGCTGGTAGCTGGCAAACCTGCCGCCATATTTCGTTCAGCTAATTGTCGCTGGGCTTGTGCTTGGACGTCCGCTGAAGGGGTTCCAGACAGCAATTGATTCACCAAATTTGTCGTTTGCTGTGCTGCGCCAAGAGTTCCCGGAAGTCCTGTTTCTAACTCTGTCCTAAAACCCAAATTTAATGTTCTTGCAAAACCAAATAAATCGGGCAATTGTTCCTTTTGCCCTAAGAACGTGCCAAATGTTTCGGAAAGTGGCACTTGTCTGGGTGCTACTAACTGTGGCGGTTTAGGTGGTTTCTTACTTCCCATATTAGGCCATCCTCTCCGCTAAAGCCCAAGGAAGAACTCGCATACGTTGATTATACTTAGCGCCTTGGAAACAAACCCAATTACGCATACCCGAAAGAGCCATTCCATTACGGACCAGTTCAGTACGTACTGACTTGTCTTCGGATGCCAAGACAACAACCGCCACGCCTTTTCCATTAAAGTCATTCTCCCAACTGTAAATGTCTTCCGGTTTGTCCACAAATTGCAACGCCAATACCCCGTCAATCTTCCCCTTATTGTTTTGGTGAATAATCAACTGGCCCAAGTCGGCAAAGAACTTAATCATGTCCTTCAAATCCTTGCGGTTCCAATGCCGATAGAAGGGGATTTTCTTTTCGACGTAGGTTGTCACTTGACCATTGATATCTTTCATTTTAAGCCATTCGTCAATAATTGGTTGCGTTACCGGATATTTCCAATTTCCCCCATAGCCCACGCCGTACCCTGAACTTGCATGCTCAATCTGTTTCCGCCACGCTTCTGCTGAAGCTCATCCCGCAAAAGTTGAATGGCCTTTTGCTCGTGGAAAGTGTAGAAATCGGGTTTCTCGGTTTGCATGAAAGCGGTAACCATTTCCAACAAAGCTGGGTAATTACCAACAATCATAGGGTCAGAATCTTGGGTTTTGGCCGACCAGCGAACGGACCCCAAAATAGTCAGAATACAAGGGTCTTCCGGGTTAGTCGGGCGATTGACGAATATTTTTCGTTTAGCCACCAGACCCCCATAATTGGCGTCAAAAACCGCCTCTTCCCCACGATCCACAACCAACAACCCCCCAGTATTTTCAACAGTCCGGTACCCAGGACCGTTTTCATGGAAGTCGTATTCGCGAGCAAACAAATCCACCCGCTCAGAGTTGAAAGAACAAAACAAAATAGACTCAATATCATGCGGAAGATACATCTCTCCGCTGGCTGGAACCTCGACATCAAACTGCCGAATAGACCCGTACCAAGACCCCCTAGTCAAAAGATATTCTTCGGCTTTGTCGATAAGATGGAACAAAACAGAATCATCAGTGATTAACCCATCCTTTAGGTCCAAGGCCATACGGGCCCTAACCCAACCAATTGTACCTTCGACGGTGGACGACACAAGGGATTGATAGTTTAATCTTCGTGCGCCCTCCAAAGTTTTATCTGTGACCAAAGCCAAACGCTCGACCGCTTTTTGTTCAAATACTTGAGCCAAATCAAGTTGTCCATTCTGTTCCCTCCAAAGGGCAAGGAGCATAAGGCGAAGGGCATCCAAGTCTTGAATAATCAACAGATCGGTGCTACCGGCGGCTGGAACAAAGTTTAACTTGCCAGTAACCTCAACCGAAGAGGGAAGCGGATTGATCCCAGAAACTTGGTACGACCGATAATCGGCGGAGCTTGCCGGTTTATTGACCTTCACTAAACTCTCGCTGTTGGATAAGAAAGCTTGCTCTCCGTTTGTAAGGAAACCATTAGGCATGTTGGTCGAGGTGACTCGCAGGATTGTGCTGAGCCCAAACCCGGCAAAAGTCGAGATATCTCCTGTTGAATCGGGGAGGGTAAATATCCCGGCGTTTACTGGAAGGGAATATTTAGCCAGCACCCCAAGCCAAGAACGAACCGCATAGAGGCGTCTCTGCGCCTCGTTAATGCGGGCGATGACGCGAGTGTCATCTTGGTAGACGCCGTTGTCGACGTATACAGAAAGCGTAGCCTTGGCTTCTGCTAGGGTAATGGCCATGGCTTAGTTGAGGATCTCGGGCCAGATGGCTTTGATTTCCTCGGGGGTATTTCCAGGAATTGGCGTAACGGTCACGTCGCGAAGCTCTTGTTTTTTAGACGCAATCTCCAATTTCTTCTGCTCGTCATTCACTTCAACTGCCTTCATGTATTCTATATCCAAGGCTCCAAGTTTTGGAGCTCTCGCAACTCTCCATTTATTTTTCCATATCTCCTTGGCTTTATCAATATTAACGACAATACTCATGGTTTATACTCCCAAGCACTTCTAAAAGTGCGGTCTGTTGGTATTTCAGATAGGTCTACAATTTTATATTCTACTCCAATCGGGACATCTTTGGCCGCCAGTTCTTCTATGGTCCCCGTCCATTCCGGACTGGGAATAACTATACACACTCCCCCATTTCCATTCGGATAGATTATTCTTTTATTCATAAACAAATTAAGTCCCAAAAACTACAAAAGTAGCAATGCTCGGGTCGTAATAAGTAAATTTTGAATATGTCGGGCCAGATTCTGTCCAATCGTAAGGCCTACCAAACGCAGCTCGGCAATAAGTAGTATTAACCGCGTTAGTATTTGTTGAAGATGGGTACAACATGGAGATAAACACAGCGGGAGCACCATTCTCCAGAAGACCACCAAGGTTACCAGAAACAACAACAGAAGAAGTTGCGTTACCCATGGCAACAGTAAAATTAATAGTCATATCACCTGTTCCATTGTCTGTCACGGAAGTTACATTAAAACTGCTTCCCGCAGGGATAACAAAATTCCCGCTAGAACCGTCTACGAAAACCCAAGCCTTAGCAGTTCTTTTGGCCACGTTGTTTGCTTCCGTACCGCTGGTCGATAACATCGGATAGGTAATTGACCCAGAAGCCGGAACGGCTAGTGCGGCAATATCGGAAACTAATCCTTTTTTCGTATTTCCAGAATCGCTTGTGTCTGATATGAGAACATAGTCAGCGTTTGCAACAGTAACTGCTGTCGCTTGGGTAATATAATTTTTAAGGTAGTCGACAAACCCACCGCTAACCGTAATTTTTAAAATCGGGTTAGTTACGCTGGTAGTGTCAAACCAAATTACGTCCGCAGTCAAACCGGAACTGGTGGTGGAGAAAACAACCTTGCTACTAAGAGCATACGCTGGAACATCCAAGTACTGTGCAAACAGTTCGAGAAGATCCTGCGGTGTTCCATAGCAGGTATTGGAGGGGAGGATTCCTGGAATTAGGGCCATATAATTATCCTACAATCATTACTGAAACAAAGGGTGATTCAGAGTATGCTGCAGTATTAGATTGAACACAAGAAATTTGACCAGTATTATTTACGGTTTGGCTATAACCATAGATATAACCTAGAGTAGGAATTGCAGTATAGGGAAAGCCAGAAATTGGGTTAGAAGCAAAAGCCGAAATAGAATAATTTGCGTTTGGCATTGCACTTGTAAAGTAAATAATGAAATTTGCAGTACCCACACGAAGAACATTTGCGACATTTCCGCTTCCGTAAATAAAACGATTTGTATTTGCCAAAGTCGAATTGCCACCAGAATCACGAGTTAGGTCAAAAGTTACCCAAGCTCTTACGCCGTAAACAGGCGCCGCACCCACGGCAGTAGACAGTTTGGTGGCAGAATCAGAATTTCCAACCAACGCACCCGTGAAGGTCGTGGCCGTGATGTTTCCAGCTTGGGTAATGACAAGCTTGTCGGCACCGTTAATAGTAACGGCACCGCTCGTCCCGCCTTCGTCTGCCCTAAGTCCTATGCTCATACAGTCCCTTCCGCAACTGGTGGCAACGGCTTGTTCCCTTGGGAAACCCATTGCAAATACTGTTGGTAATCCATGTTATCGGGATCAAACGGTATGACTGCACTATCCTCCGTTCGGAGAATACAATTCATAATTTCTTTAGTTACCGGATTAGTTACTTCTCTGTACATATTATAACTCCGCACTAGCCGTGTTTATTGTCCCGGCATAACCAGTTCCGACTGAAACCGTCATGTATCCTCCGTCTTTGGTGGCGCTTATCGAACCGCTTCCCGTAAGAGTCGGAGATGCTCGCATTTGGACTGGCCAAGGGAAAGAAAAGGCAGCGACATTTGCTTGGGACGCGATGGAATTGGTAATTCCCGGCGAAGAAGCAGCAAAATAGTATCTTCGGCATAAATTTAATTCGGTTGTGATGGGGCGTCGTTCAAAAGGAGAAGCCACCGGTCCGGCTTCAAGTTGTAAATTGGTGATTATCCAATTATTACTATTATTTAAAGCCCCAACAGAAAAAATAATTTCAATCCCTCTGTTGGCAATTGGGATAGAAAGTTGCGCGGTATACAAAGCATTGGTAGAGGTTATGTTAAAAACTCCAGACGCAAATTGAATTTTGGTTGGCGCAGAACGGGAGCCGTACGTGTCTATTGTCGTTAACGGGTAATACGCCGCCCAATTCACTTGGGTAAGTGAAGAGCTCGAAAGATTAACAGACATAGTTGCAGTGGAACCTGAAAGATCCTGAATTTCAGAAGCTTCTAAACGGGTTCCAAATTCAATTGCTGTTGTTGATGCACCACCAACGAATCGATAAAAACAAAGGTTTGTGCCTGTAGTGGAGGTTAATCTTTGCCCGGTAACGTTATCGCCAGCGCAATAAGCAAAAAATCTGTCTACACAATAAGTATAAAAATTACCCGCTGTGATTGTTTGGGCTCCTCCGTTATTCCTTTGATCTATTCGCATCGCCCCGTTAATGACTTTATTTTTGAACGATTGGTTGGGAAGTTGCGGGATGGAAACAAAACCGGAAGAATCTACGGTTAAGATATCTTGGGTTGTCGCCCCGTTGTTTCCTCTGGCCAACTTAATTGTTCCGTCCGGAGAAGAAGGAACCGACAAAGTAAAGTTCTGGGTAGCCGTTGCCGACTGACCGATCTGAACTGCGTTGGTTTTTAGCAAGCTCATCCTACAATCTCCACCAAAGTTATAGTTGAAATTCCAAGCATAGTATAGGGATTATTTATATTACTATATGTAGCATTAAGATAAAATGCAGCTGACGTTGCCGTCCACAAATAATACTGTATTTTGTACGTCAGGTTTGAAGTTGAGGACGGGCTATCAAGATAAACATGAGTGTGGCCTTGTCCTGTGCCTCCGATACTTACCCCTGATCCTCCAATACCGAAAAAATCACCACCAGACGAAATCACTTTACTTCCTGGAGAAGCTTCGGTGCTTATCCCGATAGGGGTAGAATCTCTCATTATTCTGCTTGTTGAGTTTTGAGTAGACTGGGCTTTTATATTTGCGATAACAAGTATTTTATTTGATGCGCTAGCGGGTGTAATGCTTGCGGAAAAACCTGTAATATCAGACCAAGTGTTCGCAGTAGTACCCGTAAAAACAGTAGATACAACACCCTGCACAACCTGTAAAACGCCACCAGCACCAAAGTTTGCACGAGCCGCACCGCTTGCCAATTTAGCGGATGTTACTTGGCTATTACCAATATTCCCAGTAACAATTCCGGTCGTTCCGCTGAGGTTAAGAGCCATTAGACAATACTCCAAGTTGAACCATCCGGAACCGTGACTGTGATTCCGTTGTCAATTCCGATAGGACCAAAAGAACCGGCATTTGCCCCAGAACTTATCTGGTAGCTAACAGAAACATTTGTTGGGTTTTCCCAAAAAACCAAATTACCAACACCACCCCTTGCTCCCGAACCTGCCGGAATAAGGGTTTTCAGATTGGCAATGGTAACCTTTTGGGTGATACCGCCAGAAACAATTGGCAGAATAGCAGCATCTGAAGGCGTACCCGTCAGCTCAGTAAGATTCGAGATTTTTACGCCAGCCATTGAAATCTATCTCCTGTAAAAGTATTTCCAAGTCAAGTGAATAGCTCGTCTTCGTCCGTGACGTTGGGGTCAATTTCTGCCGGGTAAAAGGCCACCACAATACGGCTCATAGCAGAAGGGGCTATGGTTGGGTTGGAGAGAGTTACAGAGCTTAAGCTCCAACTGCTAACAACGGTTCCGGCAGGTATTAAAGGAAGACCTCCAATTTTAACCTGCCCCGTTTTTGGCCGGAAAGAGATAAGCGTGTCGGTAAAACCAACCGGAGTGGAACCCAAAGCGTTACTGGACAGAGTAATGTTTGGGGAAGAAGTGCTTAGGACTGTTGTTCCATACGGAAAATAACCAGTAACAAATTCAATAATATCCCCTGCCGAAACACCAGTCGTGCTGTTGACTGTAATCACAGGAGAGCCGAGAGTACAGGTAAAGGTTTTAAAAATAGATACCGCAAACGCAAAATATCCAATTTGCACATCTTCAAAATTGGTTTTCGCAAAAGGCAATGTTGGAGGGGTAGAAACAGAAGTTAAGGTGGACAAACTACCCGTGCTTATGCTGCACCGAACCCAAGCAGCCTCTTCGGCCAGCACTAACTGACCATCTGCAATGTTGGGATCAGTGGCTGTGCTGTCGTCCCCAGCCAAAGGCAAAGTCCCACCCAACCCAAGAACAGTATACCCAAGGGGACAACAATTAACTTCTACACATGTTTCGTCAGCCATTAGACAACCTCCACATAATCAGTCCCTTGATACTGCTCAAGTTGTCGCTGACCGAGGACAAGAAAACGTGTAAGTTGGGCATGCCCAGTCCACTCAATCCGGAACTGAAAATCATTCCCGAAATAGTAAGGTCTCCCAACAATAGGGTCCGCTGTTTCGGGAGGTGTTGGCATACGAATTTGCGGACGATATTGTGGTTGGAGATTTTTAGGGGCAAACATATCTTCGCAATCACCGATACCACTTACCGAAGGGGTTCTGACTGGGATGATCGTAAAATCACTGCCGGCGCCGGTAATGGTGTAGGCTATCACTGGGTATGTCCCGGAACGAGTTACCGTTGAAAAAGTTATACCAGCGTCAGTAAGAGCGCTCGCAATTGCCGTGCAATCGGCAATTGCATTGTCGGAATTCATAAATTTTAAAGGTTCCGTGTAGAGAGAACCTCCTGGATTTGCCACAGAAATACGATACCACTTAATTGTTGAAGTATAAAATCCGATTGTTACTGTGCTGGAAGCTGCGTTGTATTCCGTGCCGACGCCAGTCTCGACGCAATTGTCGACCGTGGCGCATCTGGAAAATTCATGCCACTCTCTCCAGCAAGCGTACTCATCCGGTCTCCAATAAACCTTGAAGTTGGTGGTGCCACGTAAAGACCCAAGCCAAAGATCTGCTCGGATAAGTTTTTTTATTTCAGCGGGTGAGCCAAGTTGAAAACTGCGTGTTTCCAAAATAGATGTGATTGGGACCGCATCTGAATTTACGGGCTGATCCTCGTAGTTGTCTGGAGATAATTCCCAAACTGTGTTGGTGGCGTTGACATTATAATCAACACAAAAAGCAAAGGCCCTTGGTTTTCCTTGCACAACTCCCGTGACCAATTTTGTCACATCCAATCCCTTCCACATACCGTCATAACACGAAGCCCGTTGGGCCCCCACCGAAGCCAAGGTAGTGAAATCAAGGGCGACGATAGTGGAAAATGTGATGGGTCTTTTTGTCAACTGTGAGATTGGCACATTTTTATAGGAAATTTGTGGTGTGGCGGTGAAAAGAAAACGATTATCAAACACAATTGCGCTACAATTCTTCAACATGCTTTTTGTGTCGTAGTTTAAAACACCATTCATTTCCGCAGAGATAGGAACCCGCCCGAAAGAGTTAAACTCGGCTCTGGCATTCCGGTAAGTACGAAGTCCGTCAAAGGACCTGAAAAACACGTCACCATTGGCCGTAGTCAAAGACTCTTGACCAGTGGACCCAATCGAAGCCAAGGCAATACGCTGAAATCCGGCTGTATTTTTCCATTCTGATCTAGGCACAGCTACCGACAAAGAAATAACGCCAGTCTCACAGAACACCAAAAGATCCCCTTGGCCAGCTCCAGAATCCTGAACTGGCATAAAAATCATGCCAGTAATTTTTCCCAAGAACCCAGGAACTTGTAGAGAGCCACCTTCATCCAAATAGGTTGTTTCCGTAAATCGAAGAAGATCTGACGCCGCCCCAGCATTCGCTTTAGCCACATACCCACCTGTTCCGGAAGTGGCAGCACTAGGACTTGCAGCCGCTATGTTAAATGTAGTTGGGGACATAACAGTTATTTTCCAAGTTCCGTTAACGCCATTACTTGAAGAATGTCCTGAAATAGTAACAAAATCACCGGTGGAATAGCCATGGTTTGTCGAGGTGGTGATTAAATAGGTGGCTGCCCCAGAAACACCTGCCCCTGACGCAATTGAAACTTGACCGGTACTCCCGCCATAAGCTAAATCACCAGCCGTTCCGGAAGTTCGCTCTGTATTGGAGACGAATAATCTTCCTTGTCCGTACGCCATCACAGTCCCGATTGGAACCTCAGAAATAGCACCAATCGAATTTGTTACATTGCCGTAAGATATACGGGGACCTTTTGTCGAAATCCACAGATTGTCCCCATCCCAAATTCTCGGGAGACTGGTTCCATCTTGAATTATTAAAAAATTTTCTGCTTGTACAAAATAGCAATCTGCGTAGCGATCGATAGGATCTCTTGCATATGCTGTTCCGGAACCTGCACCAGTTGTAGTGTTGCTGGTAAAAATAACACCAACAGTATTTGAAGACGCACCATAAGTTGTCCAATTGGTAGTACCTACGGTGAGGATTTGATATTGTTGACCTTGGATAATGTTAGTAGCTCCGACAATAGGGAATATTCTTTGAACTTCGTACGACCCCAAATTTATTTTGATCACATGACCACTCATTACGGCAAATAAACAGGGGCTATAGTTCTCCCGTCGGTCCTGATAAAAATAACATCCTTGAAACAACCCGTTAACAAAATATTCCAAACCGTCGTTGGCGTTGGTTGTAGCACTTGCCAATATCAATTGTTTAAACCCAGGCCGAGTTACCGGAGTACCCCCACGAAAAGTCACGTTGACCGCACGTGAAACTGCATTTTGGGCGATGAGATTTGGGACCTTACTTGAATCCATTCCACCCGAAAAATCACGTTGTCCCTCAAGGAGTAACGTGGTGTCAGCTATAGCCATAGAATCGTATGTATCGTATTATCAACCAGACGGCAACTAGTCTTTGATGACATCCCAATTATCTCTCCATTTGGAGTTGGGGGCCAGATAAATAGACTTAGTCTTGGGCATTTTGGATCTAGGCATCACAAACAAAGCATCTTGTACCAGATGATAAAATATAAAGGTATCGCAATCGTTACGACTATAAATACTTTTCTTTTTGGCGCAATTCATCTTGGCACCCCACCCGTAACCCGGACCTTTGACCGCCAAAAATTTGATCTTTCGTCTACGTTGGTCCTCGTTTCCTACGGTGGATTTAACTTGAATCCGATGGAGTTTTCCATTCCAATCAGACACCAAATCGTATCCCGAATCAAACACGGGGAGGCTAACTTGGAATCCGTGTTCCATCAGCTTGGCCGAAACCCTCTGTACCCCTATGGCTCCGATTCGTAAACTCACAACCAATCCTTTGCTAACAGGGAATCCAAGAGACGCCGGCGTCGGTACACGCCATCACCATCTCTGCTACCCCCATTGTTGGTGTTGCCCTCAATCGTTACAGCAAAATCGCCGGATATCCTTTCGATCAGGCCCGTGTGCCCGACCCTTTTGAGCGAGGAGAAATAGATTCCGAAGGTCGAAGCGGGGAGGGGCACTCGACCAGACCCCCGATTCCATTGGGGGTTTCGTACGAAATCAGGCGACCACGCACTTCTCGGGTAGGGATTATGATCTCTCCCGAGGGCAGAGTCGCCAACCCATACGACGTAGGCCGCACACCACGGCGATCCCGTTCCTTCGAGCCCGACGCTTTTGAGGATTTCTTCGACTTCTTCCCCGTCGTTGTTGTTTGTTTCTTCTTTGATTCCAATTGTTGTTCTCGCATACGACAGGATTTCTCCACGGCGAGGATCTTCCGAGTTAGGACTTCCCATTCCAGATCCTCCAAAGAGAAGCAACGTCGCAAGGCCCAAAGCTGTAGAAATCGAAGCATTTATGAACCTCGGGTACACAGGGCGAATGTAACCAAAAGACCCATAAAGAGATAGACCAGTAGCTTGGCTTTTACTTCCGCCTTCATGTCTTTGAAGTCATCCGCAAATGCATTTGTGTCCAAGTATTTGTCAAATGGGGCCCAGTCAAAAGAGATCACCAGCCAAACAACAAATACCCCCAACAGGAACTTAACTGTCCCGAATACCAATAAGTGTAGTGCTCCGATGTCTATAACGCCCGCTGTAGGGTCAATATGCTGAAGGAGGGGTCCCAGCCCAAAGAACAGTCCAAGAGCTCCTAGGAGGGCTATTAAGCCCTGTACGTTTGTTTTAAGGAAGTTCACCAAGGAATCCCCACAAACTTCCTAGCCACGAACATAATGCCACCAAAGATAAAGCCCCTAAAGACCCACAGTCCCAAAGCAATAAGAGCACCACGGTAGATCCATAGCTCCTTTAAGGCTTTCCTTTGCTTGGCCTTCCAATCATTGGCTTCCTTGACGATGCGCTCGTAGTCACCAGCTTGGGCTTCGCAAGCAGCTTGGGCGGAAGAAAGCTGGGACTTTAAGCTACCAAACTCCTTCTTAATAGCGGGTAGATCCCCGGCGTTGACTGCCTGTTCAACAGCATCAACCTTCTTGGTTACACCGCCAAATTCGGGAGAACCTACTGGCTTAATTGTGGAACAACCGGCCAATAACAGTAACGGAAGGATTAATATTCTCATGGGCTTAATATAGCTCCATGCGTAACAATTACGAGCCGAAAATATGTTTTCTAATAATCGGACCAAACCAAGATATACAAGCTATCAAGGAACCAAACACGGCCGACTGTTTCCACCAAGCCTGTTCTACCTTGCGGAGCCTATCCTCGTGATCGTTGAGGTGGCTCAACGTAGCGTCAAGCTTGGTCTCAATCCTAGCCAAGCGCTCGTTATCTTTGGTGCCCATACATTTACTCTACACGTTTTTTGCGATTTTGACAAACCACTCGTCGTTCTCGTCTTGGTATAAGGTAATAAAACCCTCGTCACTAAGATATTTGATACAGGCTAAGAGATCTTCTTCAGATGGCGGTAAAATTTCGTTCCCGCCCTCTAAGGGTTCCATTAGACTACGCCTTGTACAAAATAGCAAGACCGCTAGTAAGCGTAACTGCTCGGATGTCGCCTTTGATAACAGTTCCAGCAGCAAGCGACACTCCAGTCAATGATGAAGAGTTAGTAATACCAGGAGCTGTGATACTTGAGATTGTAGTGGCTGTCAACACAACAAGAGAAACATACGAACCAGCAGTAAGATTTCCGGCGGCCAAAACAACAGCTCCGTTTTGTCCTAGGTCCTGTCTAGAGAGTTCGTTTCCTTTATTTAACGCCCTCTGTTGGTCGTCGAGAGGTTGGGGTGCTGTACCTTCTGGATAGAGTGCCATAAAATTAAACGCTGTAAGTAGCTACGAGCCTAGCCAACTTTAGTTGGAAAGATTCAGCGCCAGTATCTTTCTGTAGCGCAACCGTGACATAAAAAGTCTGACTAGTGTCAATTGCTAGTTCTTCAAACACAAACCCAGAAAAAGTACTTCCTGTGCCACCAGAGGCAGAAGGTTGAATAATTTGTGAATTTTGTGCGTTTCTATTAAATAATAGGAAGCCTCTCATCCCAACAATAGCGGTTGCGGATTGTGCCCCGATATTGAAATTAACAAAACGGGTACCCGCTGTACCGTTGTTTGTGTTAGAAATAAAAGCTCTAATTCTTTTGCCATTAGCAGAACCTGTGCAAGTAGCCCAGAAATTTCCTTCGAGCGTTCCGTTAGCTCCTAAACAACCACCTGGAAATGTATACGTTGCTTGTACAACATCGGCGGTAGTGTTTCCGGTAGCGGTAAAGTTATATCCAGAAAGAATTAAAGGTGTAGGCAAAGCCCCAATAGAAAGTGCAGATATGGGATCAGAACCACCTGTCGCATGCGTAGAAGCATGAGCTGGCAACCCAGCCTGATCAATATTGATCTGCTGAAAAGCAACTGCCCTGTTAAACTGATCTACCCACTCTGATCCTGCTGGTGCGTTTGTCTGCATTTATATCTCCTTAACTTACGGTTCCAACCAACTGGCCAAAAGCACCAGCTCGGTTGCATTCCAATACAAAATCTTTGTCTGCTTGAGTATAAGTACCAACATCACCGATAAGGCCGGGGTTGGCAATCTGAGCATTGGTGATCTGCCCTGTGGCAATTGCCCGTTTGAAATTCTGAACAAAATCATTTCCTGCCGGGTATGCCCTCGAACCTTGGAGATTATTTCCAGTCCCAAGAAGTTGATTCCTAGTGATCTGACCGAATTTCAAAGCCCTGCGGAGCTGGCTTACGAATTCGATGTTTGCTTGATATGGTTGTGACATAGTTTCTCCCTTCTTCTATTCCTGATAGTTCTGAGTTTGTCAATCTTTCCTCGCACTTTTTTTTCGATGGCTTCAGCCGATACTCGAATATTGGCGGCTTCGCACAACCCAGGAACCTGATCAAAAAACAAATCAAAATGCAAAGCGGTGAAATAGTTCTTCGGGTCAAGCTTACGGCCAACAGGTGCGGTGAGGGCGAAGTCTAGATCGTGAATCCCCTGCTCGACAATCGCGCAGACAAACTCTTTCCAGCCTTCGCCCTTCACCTCACGCTTCACTCAAGCCATCTTTCCTTCGGGGGCAACGCCCATTTCAATGGCGTCAGCGAATCCGGCTTCGGCGGGTGCCTTGCTCGGAGTCTCCGACTCCATTTCTTTTTCAGGAGCTTCCGCTTCGGCACCTTCGATGGAAACCAAGTCCAAAGTTTTGCCACCGTGTTTAAACGTGGCCATAGCTTCGAACGTGTCCCCCTCGACAACGCCTTCGGGCGGAGTAAACCCTTTCGGGACTGCAAACGTAGCAATCTTCATATTTTTGTCTCCTTTGTTAGGAGCGACAGCAATCACGACCATGGTAGGACCACGACCGTGTTTTGCCATGCACTCGGGACATCCGCAATTCATATTTATAAAAAGAAGGGAGGCGCAGGGATGTGACCTACGCCCCCCTTCAATCTAGTTACTCAATTACGAGTAGCAGCCAACGAGGCCGAAGTCGGCCGCGCAGCGCTTGTGGCGGATAACCACACCGAGTTCAGGACGAACCGGCTTCGAACCGGACGAGAAGATCGCCCGGAAGAATCCGATCGTACCGTCGGGGTTACAATCCCGGCTGGGGATATTCCGCCAGCGGAAGTCACCGCGATAGCTCTGCGGGTCAAAGCTAGCAGCTCCGGTTCCGGAGATGGGCTTCGCGACCAGCGAGGTGAACACGTCGGGATGGAAGATGATGGAATCTTCGTATTCCGCCGTGAAGTACGCGGGATTCGGGATGAACCGAGTGCCCTTCGACGCATTGGCGTCGGTGGCATACGGATAGCGACGAACCCAAGCACCGCCGACGAGGTCGTAGCGAGGAGTCATGGTGTCCACCAAGTGGTAGAAACCAGCATAGCTACGTTCCACGCCGAGAGGCTGGATCAGTTCGCTGGGTTTGGCCCAACGGAGATCCTGACGGATGTCCGCGTTGAGCTTGATGAGGTCGTCAGAAGCCTCGGGGGAGGTGATGAGCAAGAACACGGGAGCGCCGTTTTCCTTGCCATACGCATTCTGACCAGCGCCGTCACGGATCAACCGAGAGTAGAAGTACCGCAGGATGCCCTGGGTCAACCGGCTCGTAGGCAGATTGGTCGTGCTGAAAGAACCCTTGGTCTGGCCGGAGGCCGCCAAAAGCTCAGTCTGGTTGGCGTTGACGTTGTAGTTAGCGAGACGAACGAACTCGTCGCGGTAACGGTTTTCCCAAGCATACTGCGTGTTCTCGGTGAGAACCGCCATGATATTGCGAAGCTGTTCTTGGCGCTTCACGGGGAAGCGAAGGTCGTTCAAGCAGATATCAGGGGAGTTGATCGCAGCCTGTTGGAGGTTGTAAGTGCGGAGGGTCTGGGCGAAGCCGAGGTTGTCACCGGCGACAGCGCAGGTTCCCGGGCCGGTGTTGGAGCCGGTGGGGGTAGCGCCGATCACTTGGGTGGCAACGCCGTTATACGCAACGTCCGTGAAGGTGATCCCAGCACCGGAAGCCGGCAGGGTCCGCTCATAGATCAGAACGTTAACGGTGGTTCCCATTTCATCCGGCCAAGCTTCCTGCTTAACCAGAGTCGTCCACGGGGACGTGTTCAAAGTCTTCCGATAGATATCCGCACCGATACGGCCGGACTCAGTAATCAGAAGATTCTCAATATTCGTACAAGGCATATTAGTATCTCCTTAGTTGAAGTAATGACTGAAGACTTCTCATCACACGATGAGCGTGTCTTTTTGTCGTTGCTTGTTTTAAGAGCCGGCAAGCCCTAAAAGATAGTTAGATACCCGTTAGCCGTCGGATACCGCGTCGGTGTCATTTAAGCGTAGCCTGTGGGGCACAGGCTGGTTAGCCCCATCGCATCGACACCTCTGCCAAAGAACTGAGAGTTGATGTAACTAGTTGTAACAGGGTGTCAAGTCCCTACCGAGAAATCTCTTCCCAATCCATGGAAGCAAAGATATTGTTACCACCGCCCCCAACAGTTTGGGCGGCTGCTATAAGAGTTATCTCGTAAGGAGTCGAGGTAAATATATTGCGTTCAAGTTGAAACCTAAAAAGAGCTTCTTTGAGAATATCGACGGACGGGTTGGATTGATTAGACTGACTGATAAACCCACTAGCCAGTATCCGACCACCGGAAAAACTAGTCCCTGTGATGTTATATTCAACGGAACTATCCGACCCTGGGTCTGCCCAAGTACCTCCTGTGGTAGTTCCTGACGCCATAACCCTCCAATTATAATTTCCAGAACTAGCGGGCAAAACAGATAGAGCTGTCAAAATAACTATGGAATCTAACCTTGTAGACTTTAAACGAATAGCCACAAGGGGGTAATACGTACCAGCAACTCCCATATTGTACGGGGACGTAACTACTGTCCCAGCCGCTCTTTGAGTGCCAAACAATTGATATCCTCCTTCTGAAACAACAGAAGAGCATACTTGTTTCAGGGTGCTTGAACCAGAAGTTGTCCCCGTATTTTCAATCTCAAGACGAAGGGGAAGACTGGCCGTGGTAATGTAAGTGGAAGAAATCAAATTGGCATGATGGAAAGAATGACAAGTGATAAACTGTCCGTTAATTACAAACCCAAGACGGACTGTTCCAAGACCAAGCCATTCAATATCCATCCACATAATTTGAGCTTTGGAGATATCAAGAGTAAAACCAGAAGGACCAGAGCCATCTAATTTGTCGCCATTCCAATTAGCTTGACTGACGGTGGTGGTAGTTCCAGTAGAGAGACTTCTCTCGACAAAACTTAAAGTAGTCCCATCAAGTTGAAGATATAAACCATTGTCTGTGCCAAAATATCCAGCCCTTTGCCTGAGATTCGTCTTAGCACCGGCAAAAACAAAAGTATTAAGGATGAGTAGGGATTTACCAGGTTGATAGGAAAAAACCTTGGTTGTCTCACGTAGGATTTTAGACCCAGATGTAGAGTTAATTGTAAGATCTACAAGCCCTTGATTAGTATTGAAGGTAGCGCTACCACCAGTAGCAGACGTGGACCAAAGATCGTTATCACGATACCTATGGCTAGAGTCAAATAAGGTAAAAGGATTGGAAGTACGAAGACGACCAAAAGCATCAGCCGATACGCCAGTATTAGCAAGAGAAATTCCAATGCCACCTTTTAAAAGACCATTGATTTTTTGGAGCGAACGGACCTCCGTGTCCAAAGGGAGCGGATTGTTATTCTCGGGAAAGTAGGCTGGCACAAACTGAAGGTAACTGAATAATTCAGGCTAGTCTATATCACCTTGAAGAAAACATCTTTTAAATCACCAGATCCAATTTCTTTAAATTGTGAATAGCCTCTATCATTCAACCATTTAGTGATATCTTTAGAAGTAGTTTGGTTAAATTTAAGGGCTTGCTCATTGAATTCTAGTACTAACCAAGGCTTAAACTTCTCTATCGTTTTCTCAGCACCCATCAAAACTTTTAATTCAAATCCCTCGGCGTCAATTTTAATCCCGTTGAGTCTTGGTATATTAATTGAGTCTAGTTTTTTAATTTGAATCCCTTCACCGGGAGTTAACATAGAAGCTCCGGCGTTATCACTTTTAAGCAGAGTTGCTGTACTTTCGCGGTCACCCAGACCAAAATTATACCGTTTGACATGAGAAAAAGCTTTTGTGTTGTTTTCCAAACAAATAAAAGCGTCTGGGTTTGGCTCAAAAGCGTGAACCATTCCTGTATAAACCCCATGTGTCTTTAGAGCATATGCGTAAGTATGATCACCAATAAAAGCACCAACGTCTATAATTGAGTCTCCCGGATTAATTAAAGCAAGTATATGTGGGAGAAGATGACCGTCAAAATCAAGCTTTTCGTATTTAACAACCCATTCTGAAATATGGGTGTCGTTAGAAAGAACCCAGAATCCGCGACCAGTAGTAGTGGGTTTTTGAACTTTTTCTCCAGAGAGCATAGCCTCTAAAAGATTAACTTGTTTTGAAAAATCAGAATGACTCCAACACAAATGAATTTTTGAAAATCCCTTGGGAACTTCAGAATCTATTGCGTGGACAAAAAAATAGTCGTTCTTAAAAAAATCGTTTGCAATATTTCCTAAAAAATTATATTCAGAGAATCCTGGAGGCCAATCAGTCACGCCAGAATCGTATATGTACTTTTCCATTGTGATTTTATGATTGGCTTCAAGGACTTCCTTGGCTTTGGCATACACATTTCGCCCTATGATAAAGGGGGAGCTTTGCATATACTCAATATCACACTCTTTTCCAAGAACTCTTTCCGTAATTGGCTTCCAAGGTACATTGAGCTCGGAGTATTTTCTAAAAAGCCATCCTGGCTTTTTCCCCTTAAAGAACTCTTCAATATTTACAGGCTCCTTGAAATACGTGTCACTATCAACGTGAACAATAAAATCAGCATCTGTGAACTCCGGAGCCCTCATCTTTATCCATTGTTGCCAATGATATCCACGAGTAGAATTCCAAGAATCGGGAACAGTTTTATACACTACATCCAAATTTAAATCTAAAAATTCCTGTAAATGTTGCTCACGGACAACTGCAACAATATTACGAATTCCTGATAAATTCTTCTTGGCAATACGAACACTGTACGAAAACCACTGTTTATCTTTTGGATAGGTCGTGTAGAACAAATCAAAAGTCGGAATTTTCCGATTTTTCTTTTTTGTTGTTTTACTTACTTTTTTCACCGTAGCTTTCGGTTCTATTAATAAACGTTCTCTCAATCTTTCAATCAAAGTGCCATCCTTGTTTTGATGAAATACCACAGCTTCTTTGCTAACCATGGCGTCGACGCTGGCCTGATCTGGGAACGTAAAGTTACGACCCTGATCTTTGCGCCAGACATGTTGTATTGATTTCGTCCAATGGGCTTGGCCAACAATCTGTTCTGCCCCAACTACGTCAAAGGCAGCCAAATCTGCATGGATAAGATTCCACGCCCGTTCCATCACATTCTTTGGGTAAATAGCATTACCACTCATATGCTCTGGAGTCCCGGCTACTTTCACGTTTGCCCCCATAAAATACTGACCGCACTCCCGATATTCCGAATCCAGACGATCAATCCATTGGGGAATTAAAGGAATACAATCGGGCTCGCACCAAAAGAAAGCTTCTGGGTTTGGCCCCCATGCAATATGCTGTACAACCCTCTTGAACAGATGATTAGGGCTCATGGGCCAACCACGTTCATCTTCGTCGTGCGGAACGTAAAGTTCGTATTTACGGCTAAGCTCGGTAGGATTGGGTACTCTCCTAGCACAAGCAACCATCAAACGATGGCTACCAATGCCACCGAGTTCCTCAACCCAGTTGAGCCAGCGAACCGCCTGTTCCCGATCCTGTGGACCGACTGGCAGTACGACTAGCATTAGCGCCCAATCGATTTTTCTAGGGCTTCCAAGAACCCTACATTCGAGGGCAACGAAGCCTCCGAAGCGGAATTAGTTTCGCTAGCCCCAGCTCCCGGAGTCGCCGCCTGATATTTCTTCAGTTGTTGTTTTAAGTCCGCAATCATAGTGTTGCTTTTTTCGGTAAGGTCTCGGACAACCTGTACGGCAAGTGGGAACAAAACAGCCTGATATGTCAAAGTAGCCCTCTGCTGGTGATCCAAGGGTTGCTTATCCAGATACACGGCTTGGTCGCGGAGAGCCTTGATGGTATTGTCCCATTCGGGGGTCTGGCCACGCTTGAGAATCGGAAAAGAATCTTCAAACTGATTCCACGTATTCTCAAACGCAACATCAGCCTCACGCTCAAACTTAAGACGCTGTTCCTGTTCAAACGCAGTCTCCTCCTGCTCCATCTTTTGGAGAACAGTCTGAGATTCCTTGAGCATTTCGTCTTTCTTGTTGCGAAGCTGTTCGATCTCGTCGAGCTTCGTTTTAACCGCCCAGGCATCCATCGCATCCACGCCAGACATAAGATCCTTAAATTCAGCCTTTCGCTGGGCGGGGTCTTTAATCTCCAAAACTTTCATAACGTCTTTGGCGTTCAACCCTTCGTAACCGGCAAGGGTGTCGGCCAGATTCTTTTCAGCTTTGGCCAAGGGTTCACCAACCACACGCTTGAACTCTCGGGTCGATTCAAGGCGAACGATGGAAAGCTGACTCTCGTAATCAGAAACCAATTTGCGAGCTTCTTCCAGCTCGGACTTAATACTTTGAACTTCAGAAGAAGCTTCAGCGTTTCCAGCTTTACGAGACTTCTCAAGCTCTTGTTTAAGAGTAGCCAATTCTTGTTCTGCAGCTTTGAGCGCACGAGCTTTAGCGGCAAAAGCGGAGTTGGCGGAAACAGTAGCCTTGCCTGGAAGTTTTTCGTCTTCGGCAAGTTCGCCAGTAACCTTGGGGGCTTCTTTGGTCTTTTCAGCCTCAGGGGTCAGCATCGAGTCAATAAGCTTGCTGGGAGTTTTGATCTCCGGCGTCTTGGACAAATCAGCTTCAGGAGCCTTCTCTTCTTTGACGGGAGCCTCAGTAGCAGGAACCGGGGTCTCGGCAGGAGCTGTGACTGCTGTATTGGCAACTGGCGCAGGTGCTGGAGTAGCCGGTTGTTCAATCACGGGGTTCTGAGAAAGAGGAGTAGCGGAAGCCAAAGGAGCTTCGCCATCCCCAAGAGCCGCATTGAGCGCTTCGCCGAGTGATCCGATATCAGAGTTTGTTGCCATAGTTTGTATCTTTATTGTTTATTGGTTTACGTCTTCCCAAGGTGCTGGCAGCTCCTGCGGCTCAGTCTTGGGAGTCTTGAGAAGATCAATAGCTTTTAAAGCGGCAAACCATCCTTCGTTGCGAGAATGAGCGATTGCTCGAAGCTGAATAGCCTCACCATTGGCGGGAGCGATGGTGTTTAGTTGGGGTAATCCAAGATGAATCAAAGCTGTGAGGCCAGCCCGCATGTGGGGCTCGTTCCAGGTTTTTTTCCAAAGCTCTACGTAATCGTCCCGCTTACTCCATTCTTGGAATGTCATTGATACGTGTATCGCCGAACCAGATTATTTTGCAAGCTTTTTCTTTTCGGCCATTGCCCTAAGTTTCTGGGCAGTTTGGGCATCCCTAAGAGCCATACGTTGTTTTGCTTCTTCCTCTTTCAACCGCAACCTAGTCCTAGAGGATTCTTGTTGGATTGCGGCATCTGCTTGTACTTTAGCTAATTTAGCAGCGTACTCAGCCTGAGCCTTTGCCTTCACGTCATCAATCTGCATCTTCAACGCTTGCTCGACCTGTTGCTGTTGCGCTTGCATTATTGCTTGCTGTTGCTCCCGCTGAGCCTTGGCGAGTTGATTGCCGAGGGATTGAACCGCCTGATTCATGCGATTGAGAATATCCTTAAGTTGACCATAAGAAGCCTCACGACTACGGTCTCCCTTAATCGCTTGCATGTGTTGTGACATGTGCGGAGTCTGTAAAGAAAGATATTTGAAGGCTTCAACTTGCGGGACGGCATTCTGTTCGATAGCCTGTAAAAATCGAGCGGCATCCATAGCGTGGACTTGCAAATGGACAGCGTGGTTTTCGTTGGGTTGAACCGTGACGCTACGGCCGCTTTGCATAGAATCGTTTTCCAACTCTGCAATCTTGGCATCAATTGGGAGACGGGGGGCTACAGTTTTGGCCGGAGCATAACGATCAACCTGATCATATCCCACACGAACAGCAACCCGATCCCTAATAACATTTGCACGACCAGTTTCGTCCAGCATTGGCAACATCTGCATAAATTCGTTGTATGCCAACAAACGGGCTTGAGCACTACCGTACCCAACCGCTTTTTGCGGACTGACATCGTATACACCTTTAAGAGCTTCTGGAGGAACTCCTCTCTCCCTCAAGCGTTTGTGGAACAAAAGGGCAATTTCGCTCCCTTGTTCGCCCTCTTTCCAATTCGTCCTAGAAAGGCGACGGAATTGTTCTCTTAGCAACTTGCCCCAAGGAACATAATAAAAATTCTGTGCTTGCGTAGAAAGAACAGCCTCTTTCTCCAACTGAGCGCTAACTTCGGTGGCCGTCCGTTCTTGATTGGCGGCGGAACTAATTGCCTGAGAAGCATAACTACCAGTATTATTCCGACGGACTTGAGTCAATTCTTGGGCAATCGGAAGGGCATTACTGGAAAGATTGGGTTCTGTACGGTCAACGATGTTAAGATTTGGGGGGATGATCGCCATCGGTCCGTTGTAAGCAACAGTAAGATTCGCCAAATCATCCATTGTCTGGGGTTGAATCATCAACGAAGTTGAGAGCAAAGTCGAATCAATGATAGCGTTACGTAACCGATTAGTTACCTGAACGTGCGGATAAATCTTATATCCCAATCCCCGAATCGAATGAAGCGTTCCGTTTGTCCCAATCCCATAGGTAAACAAGATTAACGCTTGGTTAATGTTCTCGAAACGGCTGTTTTTGCGGAAAAGGAAATTCAAATTTGAACCGTCACGCAACCCAATGGCGTGTGTGATTTTTCCGTCAAACTCACGGATGTAATAATGAACTGCCTGAATTTCAGCGGAACGAGCGTATGACAGAGAAAGGTCATTATCCTTCAACATAGTCTGGATCTCTTCCCAATCCAAACGGACCCCGGCGGTATCCACCGGCACAGCGTTAATAATTGCACGACGGGTTTCTTCCACATCCCACCCAACTTCGCGGGCAACCTTAGGATCTTTTATGTACTGATAGAGTTCATGGGCATAATAGGAACGCCGAGCACAACAAAACTCAAGACGGGTATCGGAAGCGGCTACCCCACGAGGAACAAAGAAATCCTTTAAACCCGCAACTTTCCAACGCCAATCGGTATCATCTTCAAAGAAAGCAAAGCCTACGCCGTAGGCCACAAATTCATGCGAGAGCCTTTGTTGATTATAAAAGAATTCATCCCAGTCTTTACGTAAAACCCGATCAAACTCTTCGCTAATGATTTGGTTGTAGTTACCTCTTTCGTTTTCATCTCCGTATGCCGTTTTAACTTGGGCAAGTTGAGGAACACCATTAACCAGATCGGAGTATGCTGAAAGCGCATACTCCAAGTCAGCTTGAGCTTCGAGAAAATTTAAATTCGAACGATAAGACTGGCCGAGATTCCTGAGTGTTTCGGCATTGTACGGAGCTTCACCGTCGAGCATCGCTTGTACTTTGACACGTTGCGAGGACGCAATAAGGTCCGCGTCAAGAAGGTGACGATAAATTCCATAAGCTGCTTTTGCATCTTTAAGCCTTGATTTGGGTGCTTTCCCAGATTGAGAAATCGTTTCGAGATTTTGGTCCACGTTGAACTCCTAGATACTCAATTAGATGAGAACGGTCAAGAATATAAAGAACTGGCATTTTTGGCAAAAGTCAGAAAATCTTTGTATTTCCCGCCCCCAGCAACAGTTGTCCCAGCCACGGCATTGGCCCTTTGACGGCATACGTCCAACATCAGAAAAGCCGCATCTGCTATGTCTGGGGAACGTCCAAACCTAGCTTTCATATCTTTCTTGGACTCAACATAAATTTTACCGCGCTCCGCTGTCCTATACTGCCTAGCCACAAGCTCTCTAGCCAAATCCACAGTCATACCACGTACTTGTCCAGCCCTTAAAAACTCCCTTCCCACATACCAAAGCTCGGAAACTCGGTTCCCGTAAGATTCATCTGCTCTAATTCTTGAGGTTTTACTCACAGGGAGATTGCTCGGTCTCTCCGAAAACTTAACCCTTAGAATGGATGGACTCCAAACGGTGGCTATAATATCACATAGGGGATCTCCGGCTCCAGTAGCGTCAATCGCTAAGTACTTAGGCAAAACTCCGTACTTTTCGCACTGTTGCTTTAACAACTGAGCAATCTGGTAATTCCTGGGGCTATCCTTTAAAGAAGAGTTTTCCTGCAATTCCACATATTTATCAAAATGAATCGTCATCCCAGCATCAGTCTCTCCGTACTTTCCTAAGAATAAAACCGACCTATCCCCACCACTGGTAAACCCAGGATCAAACCCAGCCACAGCAATAGGTTGTTTAGCGCCCACCCACATAGCCGGTTTGTGAGCTTCAAACTTTCGAAGGTCAGCCTCGCTATAGATATTTTCCTCAGAACCAGCGGGGGCAGGGAAGGACCGAATAAATCTCCAATAAGACAACGAATTCTCACCAAGTCGTTTTCTATCTTCGTCCAGTTTTTTGGTTGTAAGCAAGAACGGCCATTTGTCATCGTGATCGATGTTCGGAGTTTTTTCTCCGTCCAAATGCAAGCAGAATCCGTCTTTGGTTTCCCAACCACCTTCATCCACGGTAATCGATTGCCACCCATCCTTGGGCGTCACGAACTGACCAAACGGATCGTAGGCAGAATTAAAGTTTCCGCATGCCACGCATTGGAAGAATGGGTTGGCGGAAAGATTAGCGGTAGCTTCAAAGATAGCTGGCGATACGTCCGTGGCCTCGTCAATCAATAGGAACACCCGTTTGTTCTTTAACCCTAGGAGCTTTTCGGATGCTTCCTTTTCCTTGTCTTTGGCCGAGGGGACAAGCGTGATACTGGATCGATCGCTACTGCCTTCCTCCAATACGAGCTTGCCCATCGAATCAACCAACTTTCCAGGCATGATCTTGGCTTGCATGTGACGCTCTCGGACTCGACCCCACATACGCTTACGGGCTTCTCGAACTGAAGTGGTGGTTACCAAGACCAACGTATCAAACGGGGCGGAGTACCAGTTCACCAATCCCCACAACCCAACTACCTCTGTCTTGGCAGAAGACTTCGGACCTGAGATGCCGAGGTAATTCCATTTACATAGCTCAACAATCTGGTCATCTGCCCACGGATTGCGTTGAAAGCCGGTGGGGTTTTTCTTTGGGTGATACGGCCAAAGCATTTCAACAATGTTCCAAAAATGTTGCTCTTTCCCCAAACCTCCCGTCTCGGAAGTCAAACCTTCCCGAAAAGCCAATAATTCAATCGTGAGTGCTGTAGCCCCTTCGGGCCACATTCGGCCATACTTTTCGATTTGGGACATCACCTGATGGTAACAGAATCCCCTTGGCAATCCACTCTTTTTATAAGAGATGATTTGAATGGTAGCTATTGATCCCGGGGCCAGCGGAGGTATCGCTTCCGTAACTATTAACGGCATGGTCGACGCGATCAAGATGCCTGAGACTGAAGGGGACGTGTTGGCTAAACTCAAGAATCTTCGGACTTATCACGACGTTATTGTGATCGAGCAGGTCGGTGGCTACGTGGGTGGAGCAGGGAGCCCGGGCTCGGCGATGTTTAACTTTGGTCGTGGCTTTGGTTTTATATTGGGTGTGGCGATGACCCTCGGTTACAGAATTGAAATGGTGCGACCACAAGCTTGGCAAAAGGCTTTGAGCTTGGGGAACAGCAAAGGAATGGCAAGCAAGAGCGAATGGAAGAACAAACTGAAAGCGGAAGCACAAAGAAGATTTCCAAATTTAAGCGTGACATTGTCCACGGCGGATGCACTATTGATCCTCGAGTATGGCAGACATCACCTTGTTCGAGTGGCAGAAACCGGGAGCGGAAGCGCTATTACAAAGTCTTCGGATAAATAATGTAGCTCTGGACGCCAGCGATACTGGCACGGGAAAGACAGCTAAAGCAGTCTGGATTGCCCAACAGTTGAAGGCCGACGTAATTGTTGTCTGCCCAAAAGCAGTCATCCCGGCTTGGAGAGAATGGTTGGATCGTGGGGGTATAACGCATGACGTTATAAATTATGAGAAACTCAAAACCGGCAAAACAAAACTGGGAAAGTGGAACGTGGCAAAGAGTTGGGAGTGGACTTTCAGCGGGGCAAAACTTTTAATTTTTGACGAGGTTCATCGTTGCAAAGGAGCAACAAGCGTTAATGCCAAGATACTTACAAGCTCCAAAAAGTACACGACATTGATGTTATCCGCCACCGCCGCAGAGAATCCGCTGGACATGCGAGCGACAGGCTTCATGCTTGGACTCCATGACTACCACGACTTCTACAGGTGGAATTACAAAATGGGTTGTCGACCTGCCCCATGGGGCCGTGGTCTGGCTTTCATGGGCGGAAAGAAAATGCTACAAGAAATTCATAAATCTATTTTTCCGGCGAAAGGACACCGCATCCGAATCGCTGACCTCGGAGACGCTTTCCCAAGCAACTCCGTGTTCGCGGACACATACGACATGGGCGATGTCGACAAAATCTACGAAACGATGCGGGAAGAACTTGCGGAACTTGCGGGCAAAAGGAAAAGCGAAAACCCGCTCACGATCAAACTCAGGGCGAGGCAACAAGCGGAGTTGATGCGTGTTCCAGTTTTTGTCGAACTTACTGAACAAGCGATTGCGGAAGGCAACGCAGTTGTTGCGTTCTTTAACTTCAGACAATCGCTCGAAGCATATCAAAAACTTGTCTCGCAGGAATCGGCGGAAATCATTGGCGATCAGAAGGATGATGACCGTGTACGGAATATCGCCGACTTCCAAGCAAACAAAGTAAAAATATGTGCTTGCATGATTCAAGCGGGTGGTGTTGGATTGTCGCTCCATGACCTGCAAGGAGTACCAAGAATTAGTCTTATCGCGCCAACCTATTCCGCGATCGACACCAAGCAAGCTCTCGGAAGAATCCATCGTGCAGGAGCTTTGTCTCCCAGCCGGCAATACTTGCTTTTTGCAAACGGAACCGTTGAGACACAAGTCGCTCGGAGCCTCCGAAGAAAACTGCACAACATCGAAACAATTTCAGACGGGGACACACTAGGAGCAATACTATGAGTCATCACAAATACGGACCAAGTTCACTCAAATGGCGGGAGATTTGCCCAGGATGGGATAACGAACCACAGCCATCCGAGGGAGGATCGATTGCCGCCCAAGAGGGAACTATGATGCACAAAGCTCTTGAGACTGGGAATTACGAAGGTTTGGACGAATGGCAGAAAAAGAATGTGCTGATGGTCGCCGATGTTTTTCAAGAGATGAAGAACGAACTTGGTCACGTGATTGCCGAGCTTCCAGAAATCCAATTGCAGATCGCCGAAGGCAAGACATTTGGGACCGCCGACATTGTTTTGATCGGGCGAGGTAAAGCCAAGATCGGTGACGCCAAGTTTGGATGGCATGCCGTGGACGACGCTGAGGAAAACATCCAAGGTTGGGCATACGCCGTTGGCGTGTTTGAGAAATGGAAAGACGTTGACGAAGTCGAAGTGGTCTTCGCACAACCACGCATCAACATGATCAGTCGCCATACGTTTTATCGTGACAAAGATTACGAAAGGCTTAGACTCCGCATAGAAACAATCATCGCTCGGGCACAACAGCCGGAACCGGAATTGAACCCGACGGAGAAAGGATGTCTCTACTGTGGAAACAAAGGAACATGCAAAGCACTACATTCCCGAGCCCTCGTCATCAGCAGGGCGTACGATCAACTTAGAGACTCCGAGCTCCCGGTACTGGCTGACCCACTTACGCTTGCGACTCCTGACCAACGGTCACAAGCTGAGACGATACGGCGAGTTATGGAACGGTGGTGCGAGAGCGTCAAGAAATCCAATATGGACTTCCGTATGTCGGGTGGTGAGATCCCAGGTTACGAACTCAAAACCCGGGCTGGCAAAAAAGAAATTGTTGACGCCACGCAAACGTACGACATCATCAAAGACAGGCTAACGCCTGAACAATTTTCTGCATGCGCCACGATTTCGTGGAGCAAGCTAGAAAAAGCCTACGCGGAATCATTTCCTCGTGGCCAAAAACAACAAGCAAAACAAGCCTTGGAGGACAAACTCAACGAAGCTAATCTATTGAAAGGCGGAGGAGAGGTGACCTACTTGGCAAAAACCAAAGAAACAAACTAAGCAAATATGAAAACATCATTCGCTCCAACCAAAACAAAAGCAACAACCAAACCCGCAGAAGCAATCGAAGAGACCAAGGAAGAAAGCGCGATCATCGAAGCTCCCATGGCTTCGCTGTCTGTGAACACATTGGCTGGCCAAGTTGAGGGAGAATTCTCGTCGAAGGACTTCACCGTCCCTCGCTTGAACCTCGTGGCCAAAACAGGCGAACTGTCCAACACGTTCCAGCCTGGATCATTCGTTTACAACCGCGAGGTCGTGATTGGTGACGGCAAGAAGCCGGCGAAGATCACCTTCCTCCGCATCCAGAAGATCTACATTCAGGATGTGGTGTACGGGTCTGACCAGATCGCCAAAACCTTCAACCGCCTTGCCGACGTTCGCGCGGCAGGTGGTGCGTTGGCCAACGATCCGGAAGCCGAGGCTGATACCGATCGGTACAGCGAGGCCCTCCAGACCATCATCGCAATCGAAGCTCCGGACAACGACAACCCGTTGTTCCCCTTCGCGGTTGGCAACAAGCAGTACGGTTTGGCTCAATGGCTCATGGCCAAGAGCGCTTACCGTTCCGCTGGCAAGCAGGTCTTCACGGACAGTCAGTTGTTCCTCAAGGCCGGATTGCATACTGCCTACTACGAGCTGACCAGCAAGATCCGTACGAGCCCCTCCGGTTCGTACTTCGTGCCCCAGCTCAAAATCGGTGGGAAACACTCCCCCGAGGCTTGTGAGCAGTTGAAGGCAATCTTCGGATAACCTTTATTGGGGGCATCGGGTGTAACAGCCCGGTGCCCTCAATTTTTTATGGATATTATTCTTTATCAAATATGGCTTTGGCTTTCCAAACGGTGGTTCGCATATCGCATTACAGGAATGAACAAAGACACACACCAAACCGAAGTGATTATTTTTGGGTCAGATAGCGCAGACATAGATAGGGTTTTGAAAATTTGTGCTGACCAAGAACTCAAGGAGGAAAAAAACGGATGAAAACAGTTTATTTGTCGGGGCCAATGACGGGGTACAAAGACATGAACTTTGGGGCTTTCAACGAAAAGGCAAAGGTTCTCAGAGCATTAGGGCATATTGTAATGAACCCTGCGGAAAACTTTGACGGCAGAAAAGACTTGCCTCGGTCAATGTACTTAAAGCACGATTTACAGATGTTATTGAAATCCGATTACATCTATTTCCTGCCAGGATGGTCTGGAAGTGCGGGTGCAATTCTAGAGGCGATGGTCGCTCGGGAATGCGGAATCAGAGAATTCGGGGAGATCCACACATGTCCAAACTGTTCATAATTGCAGGGGAGTTTTTGGCTCAAGCCATGTTCTTAGCCCTAATGGTTGGGTTAGGAATAAGTTTGATTGCCTTGTGTTGTGCAACGGTATTCTGGGTGGTGAAACAAATCGGGAGATGGCTATGAGACGTGGGTCAAAAGTAATTTGTATTGATGACAAGTTCCCCAAGGAAGTTGTAAACTTTTACAATTTTCTCCCAGTCAAGGACGCCGAATACGTTGTGCGTGATGTCGGAGTTGGCGTGGGGTGGGACGGACAGCCCGAGATTGTTCTTTACTTAAACGGCATAGTAAACCCTAACTCCTCGACACCCCCGTATCCTGAAAGGGGGTTTAATCAGGAACGGTTCCGGGAAGTAGAGCCTCCCGTAGAGGACGAGATCGAGCAGGAGATGGTTCAAGAGGAGTTGCCGTTTTGAGTATCCGACTGTTGGTATTGGCTCCCATGCTGTTGTTTCCGCTACATGCGGCAAACCTCATGTGGGAAAAAGAACCACCCAAAAGAATTAAGGTCAGACTTACAGCCTATTGGGTGGGCCAAGACAGATGGACTTCCAAGTACCAAAGCTCAACAGGAAGTAAGTTGATTGCCGGTTACTCATGTGCGGTAGACCCGTACGTAATCCCGTACGGCTCGACGGTCACGTTGGTCAAAACCGGAAGACAGTTTCGCGCTGTAGACACCGGCACAGCGGTCGTCAACAGGAAAAGCGAATGGTGGAAACCACGCAAGAAAAGACTTCCCGTGGTTGATCTGTTCTTTAAAAGTGAAAAGGAAGCAGAACGCGAGATGGCTAAAATCGGAAAGTACGCCGAAGTAGACATCAGCAAAAAGGAGAAGAAATGAAATATGATATTGATTGGTTAATCGACACCTTGGAACGGGGTCGTAAAATGATGGTCAAACTTCGTGATGACGCACCTGCGGGTAAATGTCATGCCATCCGAGCCGCCATATGCCAGATCGACGCGGCAAAATTAATTGCCCAGTCGATCCAGAGAGGAGAGACCCTTGAGCCTGGAAAATAAATTATTCACCTACACCAACGAAAAAGGAGAAACAGTTGAAGCTCTACCACCTAGTATCCTCGAAGTCGCAAGTGAGGCTTCTACAACCGTGTGCCGTATCATGGAGAAAGGCTCGGACAAAAGCACTTTTGGCCAATGGTATTACCAAGATAGTTTCCGGTATAACTCTGATCGGGCAATCTCCCATCTATGCCAAGCGCTTATGCAAATGGATGGAAACCGCCCTGACCCAGATCCCAACGGTGAAACTCATCTTGCCCATCTTGAACGGGCGTTGGTGAGATGCGCCTTTCTTTTGTATAAAGCCAAGAGAGGAAAGATCAAATGAGTGATGACTTTGGCCCAACACAGAAACGTGAAAGCGTACGCATGGGAGTTTCCGGTCACAGCCGAGAACTTACCATGGCGGAGATAGCCAAATTCAACAAGGGCATGAATGATTTTTTCAAACGCCGCGGGATGCACTACGGAGACGGTTTCCGAGGCATCATTGGTAGCGAAGTACGGCATGCGAAAAAGCGTAGGCAAGCGGCAGAAAATAAAGCTGGACAAACCAAAGCCGTGAGCCCAACATCGAAAACTCGAAAGAACAAAAAGAAATGAACGAACTAATAAAAGCAATAAAACTATTGGTGCGTGGAAGACTGTATCTTCTGCCCATTGATTCCCGCGAAGAAACGGGTTTGCGGTTCAATGCGAACAAAACAATGACGTTCATGTATCCGGATCAGGAATATCTCAACCAAGCAAAAGAACATACCATGATAGCGGTCATTATGGGGTTTTATGCTTTGCATTGTATGCAAGGGGTGGACGAAAAACACTTTGAAAAATGGTTGAGGAAATCGGTAAAACCAAAGAAAGGAAAAAACAAATGACATCAGTAATGATTCAATGCAAGTATGATAAAGAAGGCAAAGGAATGGATTTTGAGATCCGCCTTTCCCAAGACGAGAACGTGTGCAACGAGGAGAAGTCGGCGGCAATGTTTATGTTGCCTTACGTTCAAAAAGCCCTTGAGCTCGGCATGGAAGACGCCAACAAAAAGCTTGGAGGTCAGATTGTCGACAAGCCGGCTGAGGGCGAAGTATCAACCGCAGTCGATGGCGGTCCGGCCATTGTGACGTTGGACTAACATGCTTTTCTTCTTGGTGGGTCTGGGATCGTTTGTGATCGGCTGGGTTGTCGGTTACAACAAAGGTACCAACTTGGAAAGAAACAGTTGGATACGCCAGATCAGGCAAGAGGAAGACTTGAGGCACGTCTCTCAAGGCAACGCTTTTTGGCAGAAATAATTGGGTTGTGATTCTCCATTGTGTCCGTATCCCCTGCGGTGTCTCCCGAGAATCACAGCCCTTGTTAGGTTGGGAGACGTTCTTTCCCGCCACGGTCCCGATGGCGGTTCAGGTGAATCGGGCAAAAATTTATGTACCACAAAACAGCAGCACAACTTTCAGAAGAACTTGTAATCATTCCTGACCCACGTTTGGACGAAGCGGCGAAAGCCGCAAAGTTGATCGTGGAAGAATTTGGTCCTGTCGAGATTATCGACAACCACGTAAAGGCCCATAAAGCCATAGGAAAAATTTTAGAGGACGCGGACAAGGAGGACGTGGCTGGTATTTCAGCTTGTCTGGCGGTGATGTCATTCCTAGAAGAAGTGATGGCAAAGGCAATCATAGGTGAGGACAGGATCACCATCATCAAAATTAAATGAACACCTACGCCATAGATTTTGAAACGTACTACGACAAGGAAACGTCGATCACCACGCTGGGTACTTGGCATTATCTACGCCACCCCAATGCCGATATCTACATGGTTGCTATCAAAGGCCCAGGAGTGGAATACGTCGGTCATCCCAAGAACGCACCGTGGGACAAGATTGACGGTCACCGCTGGGTAGCCCACAACTACGCTTTCGACGGATCGTGCATCGAGCGTCTGCATGAGATGGGCGTGATGAAGGCAAAGCCCAAGGAGTTCTTCTGCACGGCCAATCTGGCAGCTTTCTTGGGCGCTCCACGCAATCTGGCTGGGGTATCCAAGCAACTCTTGGGGGTTGATATGTCCAAAGATCCCCGCTCCGCCATGAAAGGCAAGACTTGGAACGAGGTCAAAGACACCGATCAAGGCAAAGCTTTCAAACTCTACGCTGCAAAGGATGCCCAGCATTGCTTGGAGCTTTACGAAACTTTTGGCGACCGCATGTCAGCGGTGGAAAAATTTTTATCAAAGCACACCATCGAGTCTGGGTGGTACGGCATCAATGTGAACACCGATCTTGTGGATAAAGGTCTGAACGCCTTGGACTGGATACGGATCAAGGCGATCGAGCATATGCCGTGGAAGACCGACGGGGATTACACCAGCGACGTGCTGTCCGTCTCCGGTCTGGCCAAGGCTTGCCGTGAGGCTGGGATTGAGGTTCCCCCATCCACGTCCGAGGACGATCCGGGTTGCCAGCTATGGGAGGAAACCTATGGGGACAAATTCCCGTGGGTAGCGGCCATGCGGGACTGGCGTAAGGCCAACATGCTTTTGCAGAAGATGCACATCCTCCACAAACGTAGGCGTCCAGACGGAACTATGCCTTTCGGGCTAAAGTACTTTGGTGCCCATACCGGTAGGTGGTCCGGGGACAGCAAGTTTAACCTCCAGAACCTGCCCAGGGACCCATGCTTTGGGGTAGACCTACGGGCATGCCTCATCCCTAGGGCGGGTAAGAAGTTTATCATCTCAGACCTGTCCCAGATCGAACCAAGGGTGCTGGCATGGCTGGCGGGCAATACGGCCCTCCTTGAGGCTGTACGGAACGGCTACGGCATCTATGAAGCCTTTGCGATATCGACCGGCATGTGGAAGGGTGAGAAGGGTACCTTCAAGAAGTCCAAGGAACTCTACGCCCTAGCCAAGGCACAGGTCTTGGGTCTGGGCTACGGGTGCGGGTACAAGAAGTTCGTGCTTATCGCCAAGCTCATGGCAGGGCTGGAAATCACCGAGGCCAGAAGTAAGGAGTTGGTGGACGACTACCGCCGTAAGAACTTCAAGGTGGTCGAGCTGTGGAGCAAGCTGGAGCGAGGGCTTCGGGAATCCAAAGGCGAGGACTACCATGTCGAGCTTCCATCCGGTCGGGCACAAAAATACTGGGATGTCACGCCCCAAATGGGCAAGCATGGCAAACCGGATTGGCGGGCCTCGCTGGAATTGGGAGGGCCGAAATATCCGCTTTACGGCGGACGGCTATGTGAGAATCTAGTGCAAGCAACCGCAAGGGATGTGTTCGCCGAATGCGTCCAGCGGTTGGAAACCCAAGGGCTTCGTGTTCTGTTTCACGTCCACGACGAAGTTATCCTTGAAGTTGATAAGGACGTGAAATGCAAGGACGTAGACCACATTATGAGTACCACACCTGAATGGCTACCGGGTTGTCCCATTGGTAGCGAATCCAAAGAAGCGGAGTGTTACGAGAAATGAAGACGACACTCTTCTCGCTTCCCAACCTATCGAGCGGAAACATAACTCCGGTCAAACCTTGGGAGATCAAGGAATGGCCGAAGTTTCCAAAAACAAAAGACGCTTTCAAGGACTGGGTCTCGGCTGACACAACTGAGGGATATTTTGTTTCGGCGTATGAGGGTATTAATCCACACGGCCGTGTAAACAAATCCAACGCTCCGTGGAAAATGCACGGACTGATTGCGGACTACGACGCCGTTGTCACACGCGAGGAAATTGTCGATGGTCTTGCACGCAGAACACGCACGGGATTTAAACCCATGTTCGCACACCGGACGGTTAGTGGAAACTGCCGTGTGATCTGGATGTTTGAGGAACCGATCGCCATTCTCCCTGGAGTGCTCAAGGAGTTCCTTGGATTGTTGATTAAGGAAACCAATGCCAAGAATCTTTTCCCCGGACTGGACGACAACATCCACCGGCCCGAACAGTATTACTGCTGGATGCCACCGGCCATTCCGTTCAGCGAAGTGCCGATCAAATCCACGGCGATCCACAACTTGCTCGGCCAAGCCGTTGAGAAAGCCCGCAAGTATCGTGGCGAGGGCGACGCGGCAATCCCGTTGGACAAGGTGTTCGAACGGGTACAGGCGACCTATCCGGGCAAGTGGATGGGACCGTTTGAAGTCGGGGCCCGAGGACCTGCGTTCTGGAACCCCGAGTCGGTCAACCCGACCGCGGCGATTGTCACCGAGACCGGCATGGTTGCTTTCTCACAGGAACGTAGCTTCTACAACTGGGCCGACCTGTTTGGTTCCAACTGGGTACGGGAGTTCCAAGAGGATCAATACGGCGGTGCCATCTCGAGTTTCTGGTTCGACGGCAAGTATTACTGGCGTCGGGACCTCGAGGGCAAATGGCGGTCTAGCGAAGCAGGGGTGGCCAAGCAGGATATCATTGGCTCTTTCGGGCTATCTGGGGCCCCCGATCTACGGGGTACCCTGTCCCAAGCGGACGAGGCCATGCGCCGTATACGCGATTCTCGCATCATAGATGCCCCTATTCCTTGTCTTTATGATCCAAGAGAGGTCCTGGTGCAGAACGGGCGTAGGGTGCTCAACATCTCGCGCCTACGCTTGGTACAGCCGGCGGAGGGTCCCCATGCTTGGGGAGAGGGCTTCCCGTGGATAGCCAACTTCTTGGACAAGGCTCTGGACCCCCACGATTCCCTGACGTTTCTGATGGCTTGGCTAAAGCGATTCTACTGCTCGGCATTGGAAGGTCGCCTCGTACCCGGTCAGGCCGTGTTTATCGCGGGGCCAGTCGGGAAAGGTAAAACTCTCTTCGGTTCCCGCATTGTTGCCAGCCTCATGGGGGGAGGTAGCGATGCATCGGATTACCTCGTCAACGGAAGCGCATTCAACGCCGAGCTGTTCGAGGTCGCCGTATGGAACGTCGACGATTCCTCCAGCGCCAATTCGATGGAATCCCACAAGAAGTTCAGCCAGATGATCAAGAAGGGCGTGGCCAACACACGTCACGCCTATCACCGGAAGTTCCATGATGCACAGACCGTGGACTGGATGGGGCGGATCATCGACACGTTAAACGACGATCCAGAATCCATTCAAGCAATACCGCACACGGATGGTTCGATCCTGGACAAGATCAGCTTGTTCAAGTTCAAGGACCACGGCATCGAGTTCCCCAGCCACGCGGACTTGGAGGCAATCCTCAATCAGGAGATCCCCCACTTCGCCGCTTGGTTGGTTAGCTGGAATGCTCCGCAGGAAACAAAAGGTTCGGAACGGTACGGTGTGAAATCCTACCACCACCCGATCCTGCTCCAAGAATCTAGGTCGTCGTCCGGCTCACACGAGTTCTCGGAGTTCCTCGACCTGTACCTAAGACAGTACGCCAAGGATCATCCCGAGAGCGAGGAATGGTCGGGCACGGCGACGGAACTATTGTTGGCTTTCCAGAATGACGCAAGTCTCCGGGACTCGGTGAAGATGTTCATCCACGGAGCCCGGGCGCTGGGACGAATGTTGGCGAACCTCTCATCCACGGACGAGAGGCTGAAACGAAGGATCGTGCGTGGTACCACGATCTGGAAGATCAGTCTCAAATCAAACGAAGAGATCTAGCCACGTGACCGTAGGTGGTTCAATTCCGCTTGCGTGTCATTATGAATGAGACGGTCCAGATAATCATCAAAAGCCAGAAAGCGGGCGCGGCGGAAGTCATCGACACCGATATACCCATCCAGTAGAATACTTGTAAATGGAGCACTTCACCCAGACCGACGAACAGCCGGTTATCCTGAGGGAGCTGGCCGACATACCCAACGGAAGGTTCTTGGACATCGGGGCCCACGACGGCCAGACGTTGAGCAACACACGGGCCTTGGCTTTGCTGGGCTGGTCGGGAACGCTGGTGGAACCAAACCCCCACCTGTTTTTGGATTTGCTGAAACGATACGGAAACGACGAACGATTCACGCTCATCAATGCCGCAATGTCGGACAAGTCGGGGCTGACCGATTTCTTTTACGACTCTCACGGACCACAATTCAGCTCGTCAATTTCCAGCAACGCCAAAGAGTTGTTCCCGCACTTAATCGGATCGCCCAAGTTCAAGGTCAACGCAATCAGCCCCAAGGACCTCACGGGAGACTTTGATTTCGTGAGCATAGACACCGAAGGCCACGATCTTCTGATCCTCAAGTCCATGCGTGGACGTCTGGATAAAACACGGCTGGTCTGCATTGAGCACACCCAAGAGGCAAGCTACGAAGGCATTATCGAGGAACTGCGACACCAGAGATTCGAGCAGGTACACAAATCCAGAGAAAACATCATAGCGAGGAAAGTATGATCGAACGATTTCAGACGCTGATGTCACTAGACGATCCGTACCAAAATGTTATATAAGGGTCAACCATGCCACTAGGCGCTACAAATTTAGATTACTTTTCTGATCCCAAATCTTTTTATAGGGTAATTAGGGGACCAGACGCAATTCAAGATATCTTGGATTCAGGTAAAATCCGGACAAAGGGAAGCTCGACGTACAAAGGGGCGGGTAAAACTGAAGTACCAGAAGGCAAGGTAAACCTGTCGGGTAGACCAACCGATTACCCGTCTTTCTCAAAGGGTGGTGTAAATCTAGATTATGCTCTTGGAGATCCGGACCACTATATAATCCAAACAAAGGACGAAAGTATAAAAGCCTCCACGAGAGGTAGGCATGGAAAAGGTTCTACCTATTTCCCGACTGGGGAGAATGGGGAACCACTAAAAGAATTGGACGCAGCAAAAGCACAAATATTTAAACATATAGGAGAGGGGAAGTATGTTCCCGTATCTTCAAAATTAAAAAATATAGGAAAGTCTATAGTAAGTGGGGGATTGGGGTTGGGTAGAATGCTAGCAGAAGCCCCAGCATACGAATTCCTCAATCCCCCATCCGCTGGCCCATCCGATCCGGAAGATCCAGTTTACAAATTTGAAACAGGGCAGATGACCTTGGATGAGTTTACCAAACGGATTAAAGGCGAGGTTCCATCAAGGTAATCCCGCCACCTTCAGATGATTCAACGTTTTCAATCCACAGTCTCGTACCTATACTACTTAATCGGAGACCTAATCTCCAGGACTCCATGGTTCAACCTGTACGGTGTAGGGTGGAAGGCTTATCAGTTCTGTATGGAAGAATCCGTACGTTTGGACGTAAATTGCAAGATCTGGAAAAAGGTTGAGCCACAAGGAGTTACAAAATCGAAACGTCGGAAACGTAAGTCGTTGATGCGTAAGACCTAAAAAGTGGTGGGTTATTTTGGGGTGGTGGGTTAGGGTTTTTGCTGTAAGTCGTTCACTGTGAATGGCAAAGGGCAGGTGGTGGATCAAGGAGGGGATTTTTTATATTACTGCTATACAATATACACGGCCCAAATAATATTCTAAATATATATACCTATAATATATAATATAATATAATCCACCATATACACCACTACAGAGACGTATCAACGACTTAGGGGGTGGGTTGATTATTTTAGGGTGGATTATCATAATCCACCCTGGGGTGGAAACGTATCCTAAACAGGGTGGGTTTTGGATGGTGGGGGTTGGATTTATCCCTTTTGGTATATGCGGCTAGATTGGTCGGGTTTAGCTCCTTTGGAATAAAAAAAATTAAATTTTTCAAATCCCCTATCGTAATAAAGCTGGTTATAGGGCGGGGGGTGGCGTCTAGGAGACTCCCTATCCTTGTCAGAATCCTGACCCCGAGTTTCCCCATTACTTTGTGGTTCTTTGGTAAATCAGCGTGAGGTTTAGGACTACTTGGAGTAAGAACGGTCTAGGCGACTAGGCGAAATGTACCTCCAAGGCGATCCCCTCCGAGGGAGGAATACGATGGGCGGGGCAACCCGTTCTCGAAGTGCAAACGGCCACCGATGCCACCCGCAAGGGTTCCGTGGATGCCACAAGGGTGCTACCCTTCCCTCTTGCAAGGATTCGCTCTCACGCCTTCAGGATTTGAGCCTAATCAAGCGGGCAACCGCTACCACGGCCAAATTGACCCACGATCAAGCGGGCAAGGCGTTGTTCATCATCTACAACGGCCTAGGCTTTCCCCTCGTCGAGAGCAGGAGCGTCCGTGTCCAAGAGTGACCTAGGGTACGTGGGCAAGTAAGATCATCCCAAAGGGATGCGATTCATGTAGAATCTTTGGTGCTTTGCCAGCATAATATCTTCCAAAGATTCGGGAGCCTATTCTCTCCCGTCTGATGATGATGCCAGCGATGGATCATAACATAGGCGGGGGAGGATTGGCGTGTGTTCTCCTGCGTGGGAGGGCACACTAACAGTTAACTATAAGGAGTATCACAATATGAACACATTAGCAGTAATTGAAGCAGGACTGGATCGCAAGGTTGCGGTTCGGGAATACAAGAACAGCACGGCCACAACTGACAAGCGACTGACCTTCAAGGAATTTGGTCAGGCGTTCGGGTTGGAAATGGGCGGTGCGGAGCACAGGGCGGAGTTCTCCCGCTATTGTGCCTCTCGCAACGCCGAGGCTGTGGCCTTCGTCGAGAAGGCCCGTTCGAACGGCTTGTCGCTGTCCAACAGCGTCGAGACGATCGACAAGGAAGGCAACTTGGTCGGAGTGCGTATCGCATTCTCCAAGGCCAAGACTCCCGCAGTTAAGGCTCCCAAGCTCAAGCAGGAGGACATTCTCAAGTCCCTTGCCAGCTTGCCCAAGGCGGAACTGGAAGCTCTTCTTGCCAAGTTGAGCTAACCCACCAAGGGTTATCGGTCAGCGGGGCAGACCTCATCAGTCTGCCTCGCCACCGCTAACAGGCGGAGAAAGAAGGTCACATGAAGTATTACTCCATCCAAGACAAAGATGGGAATCGTATTACCGATTGCTGGTCGTTGAAGCATGCTAAAGCTATGCTTAAAAAACTAGAAGGCGAGGACTGCCGTATCATCGAAAGTGAGGAAGAATGAACTACTCAACAGGTTGGAAACGGAACTCCATGGATGGAATCCGTCAATGCGGTCTGTATCGGGTTGGCAAACCTTACACTTACCGCCCGCCCTCGGTCATAACTCGCCGGGGCAAACGACTGGAGAATGGTGACATGCTTTGGTTGGATTGCCTGACTGGAAAACTTACAATCGAGAAGGCTAATTCAAATGTCGCACAATAAATGATGTATTAACTTGCGTAGCAACTCATTGCACGTCAATCACTTCCGCCTTTTTCACGGAAGTATCTACGGTGCAAGGTGTTGCATCCACACGCAAAAGGTTAAGATTTAAGGTGGTGGATTGCGGATGGTGGGTGGTGGATTCAAGACCATACGCCCGACTCGCAATCTTATCCACCTTGCCCAACGCATCGAAGTGTTGAGCGACCTCGGGGCGGGAAGTGGGCAAGTTGGAGTCGAGGACTTCCAGTCCAGCTTCAACGTGTTTGATCAGGCGTTGTTGATATGCGACCCCTGCATTTGCTAGCGTTTGCACCCTTTGAGCTTCCACCACTTCATTGGAACGCTTTTCGAGTGCACCTCGTTGCACCTGCCATTTACCCCGTAGAATCTTTGACTTTAAGGTGTTTATGTTGATTTGATAGGTGGACGCTATCACCTCAGGTTTCATCCCGAGTGCATAGAGTCCTTCAATAGCTTTCCAATCGATGTCCAACTTCTTGGGCACAAGCGGAATATAACAAAACGAAAGGAGAACACAATGCGAAGTTACATTTGGTATGTAGTTAGGCATGGATACATAGTCGGGCAGTTCAAAAGCATAGAGGAGGCTGAATCCTTCATGGCCAGCAAAGGATGGCGGGAGTATCGGGACGATGCTTCCATAATCTGCCATCCACGATCTTAGGTGAACGGTGAACAATCCTACCCGTAAGGTGAGGAGTGACTAACCCATTAACGCCCTTGAAACCCCAATGCCCAGAGTCTGAGGCAATTAAAGGTGGGTATTATTCATCCTTGATTCTAGAGCAAGGATGGCGGGATTAGGATTGTTCACCCTTCATGGTGGAGGGTAAAACAAACAACCAAAAAGAAAGAGGTATCCAATGAATCTGACGAATACCGAGTTGACTTGGAGAGTGGGTCGGGACTGCTATGGTCTCGAGTTG
>Ga0214917_10000277_pt1 | contig 66010 bp, 76 predicted proteins | sample LL_1208_BB_MetaG_FD_177983 | JGI IMG/M metagenome (GOLD analysis project Ga0214917, IMG submission 177983) | Freshwater microbial communities from Lake Lanier, Atlanta, Georgia, United States - LL_1208_BB | ecosystem: Environmental > Aquatic > Freshwater > Lake | place: USA: Georgia | collected... | reverse complement strand
TCTGCGGCCACCGCGCTTACGCTCGGAAACGGCACGCAGGTGTATGCCTTCTCGGTGGCGAAGACAGGCAACGAGACGGAATCCGTGACGGACCTCGACCTGTTCTTGCAGACCGGGGACACGCTGACCATCACCGCCTACAGCGTCAATGCGAGTGACGTGAGCGCATCCATCATCTGGGTTGAGGACGTCTAACCCGCATGACGTTGACGCCGATGGAAGTCATGGAGCTCGCCCGTGAGGCGGGCGAGATCGTCTCGGTGTTGAACCGAGCGCTACACCGGGACGCCAACAACGGTGTCGTCCGACTCGACCGCGACGAGCGGCGCGAGCTTCTCCGACGTCTCTCGCGGCTCACTGCGCACTTCGTCCGCGACGTCCTCGATTAAAAAACGCTGAAGGAAGATGGGCGTGGCAGGCCCCATGTACGCGCAGAACGTGTTGAACTCGTGCCACTCGACGGCATCCTCGTAACTCATGCCCTCGAACGCAACGGCCTGGGCGATGACGCGGTCGCAGTCGTACACGAGCCGCGTCACTGCATCTGACGGGTCGTGTGCGAATCCGATGACAGCCGGGTCGTACACATCGGCCGGCTCCATCCGCAGAATCTCAATGTCGAACTCGTCGGCCAGCTCATCAATGCGCGCGTTGCGCTGCCGCCTACTCATCCTTCGTCCGCACGGACATGCGTGCGTCCTCCGCAAGGTCGACGAGCATAGCGATCCACTCCGCCGGCGTGGTGGGCTCGTTCATGGTGCTGGACGGAGTCGAAGCGAAGGCGAGCGCAAACCCGCGAACATGCCGCAGCGTCGGCATGCGGATGCCGTGGACGACGCGAGACACCTCGGGCTGCGTGAGGCCGCCGCGGCGAGCAAGCTCGGCGAAGCTCCAGTGACGGGCCTTTCGGTGCTGCTCAATCAGACGGATGAACGGGTCGGTTTCGGGATTGATGACGCACGAAGACGTCGGTGCCGTATGCATGGGGACCTCCTGCGACGCAGGTGCGCCACGGGTAGATGCTAACGGCGTCGAACCACGCCGTCAACTTTCCTTGACGCTGCGGTAACGCCACGCTACGCTCGACCCACCCCCGGAGACTCCCATGTGGGACCAGCCCCACTACCGCTACAAGCTGCCCGACCCGCAGCACGCCCCCTACGCCACCGCGCTCGAACAGCACATCCCCGGCGTCCTCGCCTGGGCCGTGCGCGGGCGCGAGAAGTACCGCCTCACGAAGAACGAGTGGCCTACCAACGGGGAGCCGACGCACATCGACATCTACGCTCCCGTCCACGCGGCGTTCCTCGTCGAGCACTTCCTCGCGGGCTGGGGCGTGCAGGGCTGGTCGGCGCAGGCAGCGCACGGCGCCGACTTCGTCCATCCGTGGCCGCAGGCGCCGGACGATCTGGAGCGCATGGAAGACGTGGGCCGCAACATCCTCGACGCAGAGGTGGCGAGCAACGAGCTCAAGCCGCACGTCGCCCGGATGGCGACGCCCTACCAGAAGCGCAGCGCGGCCTGGGCCAGCACGCGGCCCTGGGTCATGAACATCTGGCCCTGCGGCAGCGGCAAGACCGTCGGCGCTCTGATTGATTCACTCACACGACGGGGCACCGTCCTCGTAATCTGTCCCGCCAAGGCGCGCCACGTCTGGTGGACACAAACCCAACAATACACGAATATTCTGCCTTGGCGGCTGCTTCCTGACAGCGAACGTCGCAAGGGCGACATGACCTGGGACCAGTACGTCGCGCACTGCGAGTCCGCCATGCAGCGTCGCTTCGTGGTGGTCGGAGCCGAGAGTCTCAACGACAACATCGAGTTCATCAAGCGCCTCGCGCCGTCGGTGCTCATCCTCGACGAGCTCCACATCCACGGGCAGTCGAAGCGCTGGAAGGCCGTGCAGCAGACCGACGGCTCGGTGGGCTTCCACCGACGCCAGACGGCGTCCGGCGACAAGGACGCATGGGCCGTCGCCATCATGGACGTGAGCCGTCTGAGCAGCCTCCAGCTGCGCGTGGGCCTCACGGCGACGCCGCTGGACGACGGGCGCCCGCGGCGGCTCTGGTCGCAGCTGGACCTGCTCACGCCGGGCGGGTTCGCCCACAGCTACCGCAACTTCGCCTCGCGGTACTGCGACGCCGTGACGAACCCCTACGGCGGCCTCGACGACAAGGGCAGCAGCAACATCGAGGAGCTTCGGGCCCGGTGCTCGTTCTTCACGCACGAGGTGCCCTACAGCGAGAGCCACTCCAGCCTGCCACCGACGCGCGTTCAGGTCGTCTACCTGCCGGTGTCCGCGCAGGACAAGGCCGAGCGCTACGACGACGCACAAACTTTCGATCAAGCTATCAAACAGCTTGCACGGCAGGCCCGCGGGGAGTATGAGGATGTGCCGGCGCGAGAACGTCTCATCGAGGCGCGTCTCGCGGAGGCGTGCAGCCGAAAGCGTGGCTATGTCGTTGCGGAGGCCCTTGAGGGGCTGAAGGGTGGCGGCAAGGTCATCGTGTTCACTGCACGCCGCCGGGAAGCAGAGCGCTGGGGCGAGGCGATCCGCAAGGCCGTCTCCTCCGGCGAGGGCGTAGATGGTGCGGTCGTCTGGGTTGGGCACGGCGGCGTAAGCGAGTCCGAGCGCAACGACATGATCGACGGGTTTCGGAATAGCGCAGGCCCTTGCTGTCTCATCGGTACGGGGCAGGCCTTCGGAATCGCGGTCGACGGTATGCAGACGGCGGACCTTGCCATCTTCGCGATGCTCCCCTGGAAGCCCGGTGACTTCCTTCAGTGGCGTGGCCGGTTCGACCGGCATGGTGGGCGGGCCACGCTGCTGAAGGTCGTCGTCGCCTCTTCGACCTACGATGAACGGGTCGTCGAGATCTTGACCGACAAGTTCGGTCCCATCGAGCAGTTCCTTGCCGCCGACGAGCTTGTCGGCATGGGCGAGAAGCTGCTCGGCATGGAAGACCGTGAAGCCATCGTGGATGACGTCGTGTCGAAGCTCGTTGTCTTCGACGCAGAGGATGACGGCGAATGAAGATGCTCATTGATGCGGGCAAGTCGAGCCGCGGCTGGAGCCGCATCGGCAACTTCGCGAAGTGCCCCCAGCTCTTCGCGTACCTGTACCGGCTGCGCGACCTGTCGCCCGAGGAGGGCGGCGCGCCCGACCTGTCTCCGCCGATCGAGGCGCTGGCGAAGGGCAGCATCGGTCACACGTTGCAGGCGCACCTGCACGCCATCTGGGGCGCGGCGCAGCCGCAGGGTGTCGTGGTCGACGAGGCCCTCTACACCGACCCCTCGGTCTTCCTGGAGCCCGAGGACGCTGCTGCGGCGTGGTGCGACAAGTACGGCAGCTCCGAGCTCCTGCCGCAGATGCTGAAAGTGTTCCACGCCTATCTGGCGAAGTTCCCCGAGTCGCCCGGCGACGTCATCGCGGTGGAGGCGCCCGTCACGGCGGTGCTGGGAAAGCTGCGCGACCAGTTCGGGCTGTGGGTCGGGGAGGAGGTAGGCGGCGAGTGGCGGAGCCTCGACGGTGCCAGCATCGAGGTGACACCGCTGTGCATGCCGGACCACGCAGAGCACGGGCGTCCCATCACGCTCACTCGCCGCATCGATCTCGTAACGCGGGATAGATCAGGACGCTACTACATTTGGGACCATAAACATCAGGCGTCTGTGAACGCGAAGAGCAGCGCTTCGGCCTACGCCATCGACGGCGGGTTCGCCGCGTTCCGCATCATGGGACGCCAGCTCTACGGCGAAGCGTTTGGCGGGCTGACCCTGAACCTCATCAGCTCTACCCAGCCCGGCGTCGTCGCGCGCGAGCAGGTTCCTTCCACGCCGCACCGAGACGCGCACTTCGCGCAGTGGCTCTGGTGGGCCGAGCATCAGATCGCGCAGCTGGACCTCACGCAGAATCCGTGGGAGTGGCCGAAGGCGCAGAATGAGCTCTCGTGCTATGGACGGTATGGAGCCTGTGCCGGGCTCAACCTTTGTTCCCTCGGCCCGCGGGCGTGAGGGAATGGCCTCGCCGTGTCGCGGTCCGCGCGGCGAGGTCGACCCAGGACCGGAGTACCACCACATGTCCGACAATCCGACCGTCATGGTGACGGTCTACGGTAAACCGAAGAAGAAGAAGACGAGCGATGTGCTCGCGGCCTTCCCGACTGCGCTGTGCATCGGGGTGCCGAGTGCCATCACCCTCGTTGCGCAGAATGAACTTGGATTCACGCCGGCCGTGCATCCCGAACCGCCGCAGACGTTGCCCGAGCTGGTCGGCCTGCTCGACTACGTCAGCCGCACCGGGATGGCGAAGCAGTACGGCGCCATCGTGATCGACGACGCCAGCCACATCTGCGACCGCAGCATGATGGTCTGGAACGAAGAAGCACCGGCGGGCAAGAGCGGCAAGAAGGACAAGTTCTACGCCTTTCAGCAGTTGAACAAGTACCTCCTCATGCTCTCGGGTCTGGCGCGGCACATGGGCGTCCATCTGGCGTTCACGTTCCATGAGCGCATGCCCGGCACCAACGCCGACGGGTTCTTCTGCCCCGGCGGCCCGAACGTGCCGAGCCGCAATCAGGTGGAGACGTTGCCGTCCTGGTGCGACATCAACGTGCGCGCGATGGTCGACTCGACCTACCCCGACCCGTGGTTCCCTGGCGTGTACTTCTGCGATCCCACGAACCCCGAGTGGGTGACGGGCGACCGCACGGGTGTGTGCTGGGCGAAGACGCCGGGGAACCTGCGTGAGATCCTGCGCGCGTCGGCGGGCGGCTACGCGCTCGCTCGCGTGCCGGGCCTCGAATGGCAGGACGACGTCGCCGACGAGCTCGCCGATCTCATTGTCGAGTCCGGCGACGTCCCCGGCTCGATCAAGAAGATTTCTGTGGAGCATCCTCGGTTCTCCGACGGAACGCAGCAGATTCATCTTCGGTGGGCTTGCCAGGACGGTATTGCCCGCGCTACGTTCCGGAAGCGGAAGGCGAGGAACCTCTTCGACCTGACGCCAAAGGAAGAGCCGAAGAAGGGGAACGGTGTGCCTGTGCCGCCCCCGACCAATAGCTCTGTCTCTGCCCCTCTCAACTGACCACAACCCCGGAGTTCATCATGTCGTTCAACATCAATGGCGCCCACTTCAAGGGCGTGTCCACCCTCGGTTCCTCCCAGCCCGAAGCCGGCTACTACGAGGTGTCCGGCCTCCAGGTCGAGCAGAAGGCCGGTGACAAGGCCGATGCCCGCCGCTTCCACGTCGAGTTCCCGAACGGGTTCAAGATGTTTGAGTTCGTTCACCTCCCGGTGGACGGCCTCCCCGAGAAGTCCTTCAAGGGCCGCATCGCGGCGCTGAAGACCATCCTCGCCTCCTTCGGCTTCACGAACGAGGAGATCGAGGGCGGCGAGATCAGCGATGCGTGGTTCGTGTCGGCGACGAACGGCGGCCGCAAGGCGTACGTCGAGTTCGTCCCCGGCCAGCAGGGCGTCCAGGGCAGCTACGCCCGCATCAACAAGTTCCTCACGAAGGAGCAGTACGAGAAGGCGGTGGCCTCCGGCACCAAGCCCGTGTCGCGCGACGCGGCCGGTGCGGTGCGCACCAGCGCGCCGGTGGTTCCGGGCGCTATCCCCGCCGCCCCCTCGGCGGTGGTCGGCGCCCCGGTGCAGGCGGTCGCTCCGGCTCCGGCCGGCGGCCTCCGGCTTCCGCCCCCGCCCTCGGTCGGCGTCACCCGCTAAGCCGTAGAGCTCTGCGACGCCCCGTCAGGCCTCACGGCTTGGCGGGGCGTTTACGTTTTGGATAATGCTTGATATACTCGTGCTGTTCTGAGGCGGTCATGCTTCCTGTTCTCCTTGAGCTCTGGGCCGGTCTTCGCGCAGCGCACCACCTCTACTGGACGCTTCACTGGCAGGCCAAGGGCCAGCCGTTCAATGGCGACCACGAGCTCTTCGCTCGCCTCTACGGCGCGATGCCGGAGGACATTGATGGCCTCGCGGAGATCATCGCCGGGCACTACGGGGCCGACAAACTCGACCCGATCAAGGCCTGGGCTGCGGCGTCCGAGAAGATCAACAGTGTCGCGCGCGGCCAGAGCCCGCTCGCCATCGCCGAGATGATCATGGACCTCGCCGAGAAGGCGAACGCCGCGGTCGAGGGCAGCGACTGTCCATACCCGGGCGGCCTGTCGAACTTCCTCTCGGGGCTGTCGACGAAGCACCTCACCGACATCTACCTGCTGAAGCAGCGCTACTCCGCCGGCCCGGCGAAGATGTAGCATGGCGACGGCGGAGCAGAACTACCACAGCCTCCTGGAGCAGATGCGTGCGTCTGCTCGCAAGGAGGACATGGAGAATCTGAGCCGCTTCGGCGTGCAGCCGCGGGTGATTCCACCCGAGCTGCCGGGCGTCGCCAAGGCGCTGAAGAACCAGAAGAAGTAGGAGCTCCCATGGCGGCGAAGCCTCTCAACGCACCTGTCCCGCAGCAGATCAAGCCTGCGCCGCTCGACCACAAGAAGGGCCCGCCGCCCGGTGTCGAGGAGAAGGGCGACTACTACAAGTACCTTCAGAGCCTCAAGCACAAGGCGCGGGAATCCGACGCCGCTGCCAAGAAGTAGGCGCTTGGCATGACGCTGCGGTAGAGTTGCCATGACGCCCCGGTAGAGATACGGGAGCGTCATGAACACCGATGTCATGTTCTCGTCGGCGACCGACCAGTGGGCGACGCCGCAGGCGTTCTTCGACGAGTGGGACGCACACTTCCGGTTCGAGCTGGACGTGTGCGCGGATGCGCAGAACGCGAAGTGCTGGCGCTACTTCAGCGAGCAGGACAACGGACTCTTCCAGGAATGGGCTCCGAACCGGTGCTGGATGAATCCGCCCTACGGCCGTGAGATCGGGCGCTGGATGCAGAAGGCGTACGAGGAGAGCCTCAAGGGCGCCACGGTGGTCTGCCTCGTCCCGGCGCGTACCGATACCGCGTGGTGGCACGACTACGCGGCAAAGGGCAAGGTCACGTTCATCCGCGGCCGCTTGAGGTTCGGGACCGCGACCAACAGCGCGCCGTTCCCGAGCGCCGTCGTCGTGTTCTATCCAGCGAAGTGATATAGTCGGACGATGCCGACCGACGACTACTTCGAGCGAAAGGACGGGATGCGGCGCGCGCTGCAGGACAACGCAGCGGCGAGCCCCAGCCTGAAACTGCCCCCGACGATCGAGGCGGAGACGCAAAAGCTCCTCCGGTCCGTCGGCGACTACGCGGGGCTCGGGGCGATCGGGCTCGGTGTCGCGTCTGTCGCGGGTGCGCCGATCGCCGGCACGGCGGCTCTCGGCGCGGGTGCGTTGAGCGCGGGGATGTACGTCGCCGAGGGCCTCACCGACGCCCGGCAGGGGCGCACGAAGGAGGGCGCGGCCAAGGTCGCGCTGGGGCTACTGGAAGCCGCCACGTCGCAGCGACTGAATCAGCCGCCGCCGCAGATCCTGCTGTCGAAGTCCAGCGCGGGCCGCGCGCTTCAGACGGCGAAGGCGTACGGGCCGGCGGCCCGCAACATCAGTTACGACGTCGGCATCAACGCCGCACAAGACGCGCTCCGCGACTACGCCAACGAGACGCAGGACACGGCGCTGGCGAAGGAGATGCGCGACCTGACTGCCAACCCGGAGAAGATGCGCGCGCTGGCGGCTCGGTTGAACAGCACGGTCGATCGTGACGAAGACAAGGACGAGGACGCCGACTTCCGCCGCTGACGGCTGGCGCATACCACGGCGTCAAGTTACGCCCGGAGTATGAGCTACGATCCCCGCACCTGCGGCGCCCGCTGCAACGAGTGTCCCCTCGGCCCGAAGGGCGAGTATCGCGACGGTCACTGGCAGCCCGTCCCGCCGGAGAAGCACGCCGGCGCGACCATCCTCGCCGTCGCCGAGATGCCGCACGTCGAGGACGCCAACAACGGGCGGCCCCTCTCCGGTCGGTCCGGCGCCGAGTGGAACAACGCGCTCCTCGCCGTCGGCTTCAAGCGCACCGACATCGACCTCACGCACGTCGTCGCATGCTCGGCCGGCACGCAGCAGAACGCCTGGGAGAAGCTCAACAAGTCGCTCGACAAGGAGAACCGGCGCCTTCTCGCGCAGGGCCTGCCCGGCATCCCGGACCCTATCACATGCTGTAGGCCCCGTCTACTGGCTGAAGCCGACCGCTACGAGAACATCGTTGCGATGGGCCGAGTCGCGGCCAACTCGCTCACCGGCAAGGCACAGTCCATCTTCTCGCTGCGGGGCGGGCCGGTCTGGGTGAACGAGAGCTATGGCGCGCTGCTGGAGACGCCGCTCGCGGGCGAGGCGATCCCCGACGGCGCGGTGCGCAAGGTGTTCCCCATCCTGCATCCGAGCTTCGTGCAGCGCTCGCCGGGTTGGCGCCACGTCCTACATGCGGACCTCGGGAAGGCCCTCCGCTGGTTCTCTGGGGCGCTTCGATGGACCGAGCCGGTCCGTACCTTCAACCCGACGCCGGACGAGCTGGAAGCGTTCCTGGCGCGGCCCGCGCCCTTCTGGGCCTACGACTTGGAGACGGACGGCATCGAGTCGCTGGTGTGCGCGGTGCGCTCCATCGCCATCGCGCACCCGGACCTCAACGCCGCGGGGCGCGCGCTGCGGCCCGGCCAAGAGGAAGCGACGCGCTGCGAGGTGATGGGGCTCAACATCCTGAGCGGCGACGGGTTCACGCGGTACTACGACGCCGCCGACGAGGCGCGCATCCTCGACATCCTGCGCCACTTCTTCCTCGACACGTCGAAGGTGAAGGTCGGGCACAACGCCGGGTACTACGACCGGCAGGTCGTCGAGCAGTGGCTCGGCGTCACACCGATGCCGATCATCGACACGCTCTTCGCAGCGCGGTTCCGGGCGCCGGAGCTTCCGAAGGGGCTGAAGGTCGTGGGCTCGGTGCTCACCGACGTCGACCGCTGGGAGACGACGGAGAAGGGCGAGAGCCTCGCCTTCGGCAACGTCGACGACTGGGACCGGCTCGCGTACAACTGCACCGACTCGGCGGTCAACGCGCGCATCGTGGTGCCGCTGATGGACGCGGCGGAGATAGCCGGTGCGTTCCGGGACCTGCCCGAGGCGCTGCGCCCGGTGGGCTGGGAAAGCCGTCGCTGGGACCTGCACGAGGTCGACCACGCGACGCAGGACATGTGCGTCAACCTCCACAAGATTGGCGTCTACGTCGACCAGGAGGCGCGCTTCCAGATGGAGATGGAGACGCGGGCCTCGGTCGTGAAGCGAGAGAAGCGGCTGTCGGAGCTCGCCGTAGCGGCGGGCGTCGGAAAGCTCGACCTTAAGAGCGCGGGCGCGAACGACGAGGGCGACGGCGAGACGGCGGGCATCGCGCCCGGCAGCGCCGATCAGATCCGCGACCTGCTCTACGAAGAGTGGAAGCTCGGCATCCCGCCGAACATGGAGGCGCGCGACTTCTACACGATGTCCGGGATGCCCGGCACCGGCGACAAGGTGCTGCGCGGCCACCTCGCAGGCGGCCGGCTATCCCCCGATCAGGAAGCGTTCATCCGCGAGCTTCGCCTGTACCGGCGCGAGAAGAACAAGATCCTGGGCACCGTGCTGCTCCCGTTGAACCTCGCCGCGCACGACCCGAAGAAGGGCGTCATCTGGCATGCGGACGGGCGGGTGCGCTCCACCTGGAACGCTCACGTCACAGCGCCGGGCCGGCTGTCATCGTCCGGCCCGAACCTCCAGAACATCGGCAGCCGCAAGGGGCAGGGCAAGCTCAAGACGCTCTTCGCCGCGGAGCCGGGGCACCTGCTCGTCGGCGCCGACCTCGACCAAGCGCACCTTCGCATCACGGCGAACTACTGGCGCATCCCGCTCCTGCTCGAATGCTTCAGCGAGGGGAAGGACCCGCACAACACGCTCGCGTATCAGGTGTTCGGCGACAAGTTCAAGAGCGCCGACGGCTGGGGGACGGACGGCTTCAGCCTCTACAAGAAGCCGAACGGCGGCATGGCGAAGGCGATGCGCGACGTCATGAAGACGTTCCGCTACGCCTCAATCTACTGGGCAGACCCGCTGACGGTCTGGCAGGTGCTCACGTCGACCGAGTCGGACAACGGCGAGATGCCGTACCTGCACATGACCTCGAAGGAGGTGCGTCACTTCCACGAGACGTGGCTCAAGAACGAGCCGGAGTGGATGACGGCCTGGGAGACAATGCTGTCGGTGTATCGGCATCAGGGCTTCATGGAGGAGCCGGTGCTCGGTCGCCGCTCGGGTGGCCTCTCCGACGGCAAGAAGAACGAGGTGGTCAACTTCCCCATCCTCGCCGCCGAGACGAGCATCATGCGGCTCGCCGAGCAGACGCTCATTCATGCGTTCCCGTGGAACCTCGGCAAGCGGACGGGCCTCATCCACCAGTGCCACGACTCCATCGCCATCGAGATCGAGGCGCCGCCGGGACTGGCGAGCTGGAAGCCGAAGAAGGGCGAGGCCCTACCGGCCGAGCTGGAGGCGTACCGGAAGCAGGTCGAGGAGTGCATGACCGTGCGCGTTCCTGGCTGGGAAGTCCCGCTGACCGCTGAGGCGAGCGTCGGAAGGAACCTCAAGGAAGCTTGACGCTGCGGTAAGGCGCTGATACAGATTATTCAGCGTCACTCCGAGGCCCCCATGAACTTCCTGATCGAGCTCATCTGCGCGCTGGCTCGGCGCGTCCTGAACTGGCCATGAGTCACCACGAACACGACGGCCTCGCCGGCCTCGCCGCCCGTGAAGCGACCCATCACCCCGCGCACTACGGCGGTGCGGAGAACCCCTACGAGGCGATCAAGGTGATCGAAGCGTGGGACTTGAACTTCAACCTCGGCAACGTGGTGAAGTACATCTGTCGCGCGGGGAAGAAGGACAAGAACACGCTGCTCGGGGACTTGGAAAAGGCGCGCGAGTACCTCGACTTCGAAATCGAACGCCGCATCCGGCAGCAGGAGGAGCGATGACCGATGCGGAACTCGCAGAAGCACGGCTGTCTGCTTGGCGCGATGCTGAGCGCGAGAACACCGAGCTGCACGCCAAGATTGCGCGGCTGCGCGCCGAGAACAAGCGCCTGCGCGGGGAGCGCGCCGCCGTGGTGGCGTGGCTGCTCGACGCAGCGCAGGACTGCCGACTGTGTGGGCAGCAACGTGAGAGCGCCGCGCTGCTGGACGCGGCGGACTGCATCGAACGAGGCGAGCACCGCCGCGAGGGGGAGCCATGACCGAGGTTCCTGGGTGGACGTGTCCCGCCATCGACAAGGCGCAGCGCGTCATGCGCCGTCTGGCGTGGCGCGTGAAGAACCGATCGGAAGCGTCGGAGGACGAAGTGCAAACGCTTCTGCGCGAGGGTCTTGCCTACCTTGAGACGGTACGCGAGGAGAACAAGCAGATGCGCCGCGCTGTTCGAGATCGGAAATGAGCAGCCCTCATGCGAACTTGCCGCATCACATCTACGTGAACGTGGACAATCGCTTTCTCGGCCCGACCATGCCGGTCGGAGTGACGCCCGGCATCTGGCACGGTGTCTACGCGCGCGAATCCCAGGTGCTGCTGTGCCATGTGTTGCTGGAATCCGGCGCGAACTGGAGCGGTCTTCCGCTGCACGCCCTGTCGTTCACGTCGGACTTCCGCTTCTCGGCCGAGCAGCTCATGCCGTGGGGGGCGATGGGCGCCGACACGGTGGTCTGGTCCTCACGCTACCTACACGGGCTGTCGTGCGCGGTACACGAGCCCATCGAGGCCGCGGGCAGACACACGGGTCTTGTCGTGGACTGGGCAGACGGGTTCTCTCGTTACCCGCAAGAGCACAAGCCGTTGAACCTCGTGCTGCTGGATGCTGGTCAGTTCGCGCTGGTGCCGAACAACTACCTGACGTTTCGAGACGCGCACTTTACGACGGAAGAAGCTCGAGAAAACTTGCAGCACTATCGACGTGGGTCGACAGTCTACTGGGAGAAAGCATGAGGCCCGGAGTTCCCCGTGCGGTGCGCGTGAAGACGCGGTCGCTCGACATTGAATGCACGATCTGCGAGACGCCACTCTACGAGGAGGTTACGTCGTTGACGACGATCCCATGGGGATCCGTGCGTGTCTGCGATACGTGCGACAACCCCGTGCGCCTTCCACCGACGCCGTTCTCGGCGCCGTTTCGCGGCACAGCCGCCATCCTGGGGAGGTAGCCATGAGCATCTTCCTCGCGCACGCCAAGGCGGTGCCGGACGACGTCATCGACAGCTGGGTCGAGCACGTCTCGACGGTGTGGCAGGCCACCGTCGTCGCCGGACGAGACGACTACTTGAAGCGCAGCCGGGCGCTCGGTGGCTGGAACCACTGGGTGCGTGATGTGCCGTTCGCCGAGTCCTGGGACGGCGCGCCGCTGTTCTCCGTCATCGTCGTGCCCGTGGCGCACTTCGACCTGCCGGCCGTGGGTTCGGCGACGCAGGCGCTGATCCGCGGGTTCATCAACGCGCAGAAGCCTGCCGTCGCATGGGACCCCGAGACGAACGAGGTGCGCGCCATCGTCGATGTAATCGACACCGGCAGTGACGGGTGGCAAGACACCGGAATGTTAGTGTTCCACACTTGACGTTCCGGTACAAGTACACTAAGAGGGGGATGTGCGGTCGAGACTGTGCTCGCCGCCACGGAGAACCCGATGCCCCCCAAGAAGACTGCCGCCGCCGCGACGTACCCCTACGTCGAACGCATCACCACGAACCTCAAGACGCCCGACGGAAAGCCGAAGAACGTCGAGCTCGGACCGAAGACGCTGATCGTCGGGCCGAACGGCTCGGGCAAGAGCGCCATCCAGCAGAGCCTTCAGCTCGCGCTGGTCGGCAGCGCCGACGATCTCGTCGGGCGCACCGGCGTGAAGGACAGCGGCCTGCTCATGAGCATGGTCAGCGCGGAGCGGCTGAGCATCCACGCACGCACCTCGACCGGCGACGACTACGTCTTCACCGCGAAGGACGGCGGGCGGCCCGCGCACGACACCGGCGCGCCGGCGATGCTGCCGTTGCAGCAGGTGCGGGACGTGCTCGAAGGCAGCCCGGCCACGGCGCGCAAGGCGTTCCTCGCCTGGGCCGCCACCGACGTCACGATGGGCGACGTGCTGGAGATGGTGCCCGGCGTCTACCGGAGCAAGTTCGAGGACATCAGCGCCGCCGTGGGCCGCAAGATGGCCCCGGTCGACGCGCTGCTCGCGACGCTGGAGTACGTCGGCAAGCGGCAGCGGGAGGCCTCGAAGGAGGCGGCCGGCGCCGAGTCGCTGCTCACCTCGCTGACGGACGACCTCGACGCCTGCCCCACCGAGGAAGACATCAACGGCGCCAAGTGGCAGATGACCCTGCTCGGCAACCGGCTGTCCGCCGTACAGGATGCGCGGCGCCGCGAGGAGGCGCTGCTGTTGAAAGTACGGAGCCTGGGGGAGAAGGTCAACGCGCCGGCCGTTGCGCCTGCGCCGCAGCCGAACACGTTCGAGCGGAAGTTCTACGAGTCGATGGCGTACGCGGCGAGCTTCGCCGTCGAGCGTGGCGTCGACAGCTGCCCGCTCTGCTCCAGCCCGGTGGGCAAGGCGCACATCGAGATGTGCGGTGCGTTCTACCAGCAGCAGGCCGCCGCGATGGTGGCCCCTCCCGTGACGCCGAGCGTCGACCTCGTCACGCTGCACACGCAGCTGAACGAAGCGCTGGTCGAGCTGGAGACGCTGAAGGAGATGCTGGAGATTGATGCCGAGGCGCTCGAAGCGCAGGCGCAGGCGGCGCAGGAGGAGTACCTCCGGCTCCGGAACCTCGCCGACCGGTGGGCAAGCCTGAAGAAGGCGCGCGACACCGCGGCCGAGATGGCGCGGGAGAGCACGACCTACAAGGACATGAAGGGGTCGCTGGAGGACATCGTCGCCGAGCTTCTCAAGCGAGTGGCCGCGGCGTTCGTCGCGCGGGTGCAGGCCTACCTCCCGACCAACTGGACCTTCGGGATGCAGTTCACCGAGAACGAGAAGGAGGTGTTCCGCCTCGGCCTGCTGACGGGCAAGAAGCTCCGGGCCGCGCTCTCCGGTGCGGAGTGGGCGACGGTGACGTGCGCCATCGCCATGGCGATCAGCCAAGCGGCGCACGCGCACCAGCCGGTGCTCGTGATGCCGGAGGACCGCGGCTGGGATGCGAACACCCTCACCCACGTCCTGTCGGCCTGGGGCAAGTTCGAGGGGCAGGTCGTCATCGGCACGCCGACGAAGCCGAAGAAGGTGCCCGCCGGCTGGACGGTCATCGAGCTCGGGGCGACCGACGCCGAGCCGGTCGAGGTCGAGCCCAGCATCGTCGAGGCGGCCAAGCCCACGTTCAAGGTGTTCGTGCCCAGCCCGACGATGGGCGCGATGCTCAAGGCGCTCGGGTACACCGACGCCGCCATCGCCCAGATGACGCGCGAGAGCGCGTCGCAGATCATCGCCAACGGCGTAGCCGCGCAGGAGTAGTCATGGAGAAGCCCTGGACGCTGGACGACTGCCAGTTCAACGAAGATCAAGTCGAGAGCCTCGTGGAGATCCTCTTCACCGCGCTCGAAGACACCGAGTACTTCGATTGGCTCGACAACGGGGACGCCGCAGCGTTCCCCGAGATGACCGCGGCGATGATCGAGCGCGCGCTCAAGGACGCCCACCGGGAACGCCGAGCCGCGGCACTCGTGGCGCTGCGCGCGTTCATCCGCCTCAACATCCGCGCCATCAACGAAGTGCGTTCGCACCTGGAGGAAGAATGAAAAGCCGCGGGTATTCGTGGACGGAGGCCGAGATCGCCAACGTGCGCGCCTTGCTGGCTGCCGGTCAGACGCAGAAGCAGGTCGCCGCAGCGCTGGGCTGCTCGGCGAGCAACATCAACAAGCGGCTGCGCGCCGCTGCCGACACCGTCGGCCCCCGCCTCTACGAGATGCGGAAGGCCGGCATGGAGTTCCCGGAGATCGCCGAGGCGCTCGGCGAGGCGCCGGGCCCGACGTCGACCCGCCGGCTCTACATGCGGCTGGTGCGGTACTGCGAGCGCGCCGAGGTGCCCTACCCTCGCGTCACTCCGGAGCCGCCGCAGGGTGGCGAGTCTCGCGCGTTCGACGGGGCGACCCTGTTCCGTATCTCCTTCTTCGTCCGCCGCCGCGCAGGCCGGGGACAGGCGTCCACTATCCTCGACGTGGCGGATGCGCTCAAACTTTCTGAGCGAGATGTAAGGCTGTATACAGCGGAGCTCCGGCGCCGTGGTGTCTTGGCGAACGGCATCGTGCCAACGGGCCGCGGCCTCGTCGAGGCGGACCTCGTCCGGAACTCCTGGAAGTCTCACCATCAGGTGCTGTGCGCCGTGGTGGATGCGTGGTCTTCCGGGGCTCCCTGCGAAACGCTACGTTCGTTGGAACCGAAGCTCCGCTACAATCGCTCGACGATCAATACCGCCATCGTCCGACTCCGGGACGAGGGCTTCGTCGCGCCCCGAGGCAACCTCTACCCCCGAGCCCGCCGCCATGAATGAACCTCTCGACGAGACAGCAGAAGAAGTCGATAAGCCGGATACCGTATCGCAGGGGCTGGACCTGCTGCGGGTGTTGCAGAACCAGCTCTCGTCGACCGAGAAGGCCAACCACCTCGCGGCGTGGGCCGCCATCCAACGCGCGGACGCGCTGTCGAACATCGCCGATGCGTGGCTCGCGGACGAGGCGTCCGTCTCCAGCATGCTCGCCGTCATCGAGATGTTGCCGGGGCAGGTCACGCGCGCGAAGGCGCTGCGCTCGGCGCTGAAGCGGCTCGTCATCGAGCGGCGGCGTGCGTCGCTGGACCGGGTTATCGGGGTGGTGCAGGACAACTCGCTCATCTCCCTCGGCACGGCGCTGGGGGCAGGTGCGCCGCCGCCTGCGCTCATCGAGCCGGGACACCTCGACTCGCTGCGGGTTCCGCGCGGCTACCTCGTCGACCCGACGGGTGTGTTCAAGCTGAACGTCCTGGCGGATGGGTCCAGCTCGACGACGCGCGTGGCGACCGCGCCGATCTTCTTCATCGGCCGGACGCACGACGTGCTCACCGGCACGGCGAAGCGGCTGCTCATGTGGCGGACCCCCGCCGGATGGACGATGCGCGCGGTGGACCGCGGCGTCTGCCTCTCCAGCCAGAAGCTCATCGGCCTCGCCGACATCGAGGTGCCGGTCACGTCCAACTCTGCCGGCGCGCTGATCGACTGGCTCGCCGAGTTCGAGGCGGAGAACATGCACCGCCTCACGGCGGCGCAGTCGGCCAGCCGGATGGGCTGGATTGACCAGAACGGGGTGAAGGGATTCCTCCTGCCGGAGATCTTCTACACCATGTCCACCTCGGACGAAGGTGTGGAGCTCACCCCGCCGCTCGGGCTGGAGAGCGTCCGCGAGGGCTGGCGCACCTCCGGAACGTGGGAGGAATGGCTCGAAGCGATGGAGGCCATGCGGCCGTTCACGCCGATGTGGCTCGCGCTCTACGCCAGCGCAGCGGCGCCGTTCCTGGAGGTGTTCAACGCGCCGTCGTTCGTCGTCGACTTCAACGGCGAGACGTCGAGCGGGAAGACCACGGCGCTGCGCGTTGCGGCCTCGGTGTGGGGGCGGCCCTCCGACAACACGCCGACGGCGATGTACTCGTGGGACAGCACGAAGGTCTTCATCGAGCGGCTCTGCGGGTTCCTCTGCAACCTGCCGGTGATTCTCGACGAGACGAAGCGGGCGAAGGACTCCCGTGTCGTGCGCGACGTCATCTACGACTTCGCGAACGGGCAGGGCCGAGGCCGCGGCGCCCCGGACGGAACGCGCCAGACGGCGTCGTGGCGCACGGTGATGCTCACCTCCGGTGAGGCCGCGGCCACGTCCTTCTCGCAGGACGGCGGCACCCGTGCGCGCGTCCTGTCGCTGATGGGGAAGCCGATGGGCTCGGACATGGCGGTCGGTGGACCAGCGGCGGAAGAGGTCACGACCGGCATCCTCCACAACCACGGCCACCTCGGCCGGAAGATCTTGGAGTACCTGATCGGGATGCAGGACCAGCACGGCGAGCTTCGCCGCATCTGGAAGGAGACGAAGGACCAGTACGCCGGCTTCGCGAAGACGGCCGTGTCCCGCCGTCACAGTGGCAACCTCGCCACGCTGCATGTCGTGTCGACCATCATCCACCACCTCGGCGTGCCGCTGCCGGACGAGGACCCGATGGCGTTCGCGGTCGACGCGCTGCACCGACTGGAGGTCGAGCGCGACCGTCCGCACGCTGCGTTCATCGAGACGGTGTCGTGGTGCTCGGCGAACCAGAGCCGCTTCTGGGGACGGCACGAGACGTTGCACAGCGGCAGCCCGGCTATCCCGAGCAAGGGCTGGGCCGGCGCCTGGGAGAACAGCGACGACTGGCGGTTCATCGCCATCCTGCCCTCGACGCTGCGCGAGGTGCTGGAAGCGCAAGGGTTCCAGATCGACGAGATCGTGGACCGCTGGACGGAGCGTGGCTGGATCGTGGCAACGGAGCGCACCGGTGCCGCCGAGGGCAAGGTGAGCCGGACCCGGACGACGGTGGCCCGGATCAACGGGGCGCCGATCCGCGTGTACCAGATCTCCCGCATGGCGGTGGATAATCATGTCCTCGACGATGTCCTCGAAGCCTAAGCTCCCGGCGCACTACGAGGTCCGCATCGGCAAGCGGCTCGGCGAGCTCGCGCTCTTCTGGCAACGCCGGGAGGGCGACGCGCTCGCCGTGCTCGCCGGACTCGTGCTGCTCGGGCGGCCGGTCACGGTGCGCCACGTCGAGGCGGCCATCGAGGTGCTCCGCGAGCACGAGGGCGAAGGCGCCCGCCGGATGATCCAGATGATGGAGTCGCGCCTCGTGGACCGCACGAACGAGCGGCCGCCCTGGTACGTGGACGTGCTGCCCGAGACGGTCAGCCGCCGCGTCTCGAAGGACGGGAAGAAGTACCCGTGCGGCTACTTCATCGAGCCGACGACCAAGCTCCAGTGCCGGAACGAAGGCGCGTTCGTGGTGCCCGGTGCGCGCGGTACCTTCTGCGCGCTCCACGCCCACCGGACGGTGAGCCGGGTCGCCCGCCGGAACGCTCGCGCCCGCAAGCCTTGACGCTCCGGTTATGATGGGGGCGGAGGCTTCCATGGCGGAATCCGAAACCCCTCGCGTCGTCGTCCCTACTCCCCCCGGACTCGGGACCATCGCGCCTTCGTTCTCCCCGCCGGCTGCGCCGGCCCGCGCAGTTCGCGTCGAGGCCGCGGCCGAGGCCGAGGTCGTGGAGATGCTCGCCCAGCAGACGGCGTTCGCGAACGACCCGGAGTGCCGGGCCGTCGCCGTCCAGCTGCTGAGCGCCGGCTACACGGTGCGCGAGGTGAGCCGGAAGCTCCGCCTGCGCCCGCACATCGTGTGGGGCTGGGCGGAGGAGCCGGCCATCAAGGGAGCGATCGAGCGGGGCCGCGAGCTTCGCCGGCGCACGCTCGGCCAGGAGCTCGAAGACGCCGCGAACGAGGCCATCGGCACGCTCGTGGTCCTGATGCAGGACGAGGCCACCACTCCCAAGGATCGGCTCAAGGCGGCCGAGCTGATCCTCGATCGGTGCGGCCTCGTGGAGGTCGCGACGAAGGCCGCCTCTGTGCAGGAGACGGCCATCCGTGTCGACGTGGACTTCGACGAGCGCCTCGCGCGTATCGTCGCGGCGGGGCGCTCCTCCGGCTAACCGTAGTGGACGGCGAGCCGGTTGCGGGCGGCGTAGTCGAACAGGTCGACGAGCCGCTCCATCGTGCTCGTCAACCGCTCGCAGGAAAGGCCGAGGCTGACCACCCGGCAACCGAGCGGGCCGGTGCTCTCGCTCGGCGCCTCGACCAGTTCGGCCAGCTTGCCCGTGGCGAGGACGAACATCGCCCGCTGGAGCAGATCGGATAGCTGGCTGCCGGTCAGCTTGCCGTAGGGCTCGCCCTCGTGCTCGACGCCGAGCACGGCCAACTGGAGCGCGGCGTGTCCGCTGGAGAGGTTCACCTCGGGGGCGAGGCTCATCTCATCGTAGCCGCGGCAGTAGCTGTCGCAGCGCTTCCCCTCTGCTTCGCAGTAGGGGCAGGGCACGCGCATCGTCGGCGCGTCCGGGCACCAGAACGTCGTGCTCACTGGTCCTCCATCGCGTCGAAGCACTCGTCCACCGGCGACCAGTCGAACGCGATCCAGCGGCGCGCGTCGTTGTCGTGGAGCGCCGTGGCCATCCAGCCCGTCGCGATCCGGAGCGACTCCTCGGCGGCCGCGATGGCGCCGACGTCGACGCTGCCACGGTTGACGCGCTCCTCGCAGACGCGCATCCGGGCGGCCTCGGCAACCGACACCTCAACGTCCACGAGGATGGACATGCGTACCCAGGTCGTCTCGCCGGCTCGGCGCTCCTCGCGCCGGTTGGCTTCGAGCGTGTCCGCGAGGCCGCGGAGCGAGGCGGCGATGGCGGTGCGCTCGTCCTCGCCGGTGCGGGAGACGGAGACGCCGGGCGCCCCCGGTGCGGCGAGCGTGACCGCCGCGTGTGAGTCGGTGACGGTGAGCGTGAGGGCGGCAGGCTGGCGGGTCTTAGTCATTGTCATCCCATCCGTGTGAGGCTTTCGGGGAAGTGAACGCGTAGAAGAGGACGATCGCATATGCCCCGCCGAGCAGGACAATGCAGGCTCCGAGGCAGACGGCGGCGCTCATTCTTCGAACGCTCCGGCCAGCTGCTCAGGCACGAGGCGCGGCCCGCGCTCGCGCTGGATCTCGAACACGCGGTCGAGGACCATGCGCCGGTCGGAGAAGAACAGGCCGTCGGACGACTCGATCGCGCCGGCGAGCGCGCCCAGGAAGTCGTTCGCGTTCTCGGTCGTCTGCGCCACGCGGATGTACGCCCACGCGCGTTCGATCCGGGTGCCGGAGCGCGTGCGGATGGGGGGTCGATACTTCGATACGGTGCTGGACATTGTCGTAACTCCTCGTTAGGTTCGGGGGCGAAGGGGGCCTGCGTAGATATGCGGGTCCACGCCGACGATCTCGGCGAGCCGGCTGCAGACCGCCTCGACGGCCTGCTGCCCGTTCTCGGGGGTGATCTCGACGTAGGTGCGGCCGGTGCGCGTGTCGTCGCCCAGAACGTCGACGCTGCGGCCGTCGTCGTCGTACAGGTTCAGCTGCAGGGCGCCGTCGGCGCACACCTCGTACGCGAGCGAGGCCACGGCGTCGAACAGGCCCGCCGGGTAGAAGTAGATCGTACCGCCGAGTCGGCTACCGTCGGAGTCGAGCGTGGCGTCGAGGTGGAGCTCGTGCGCCACGCCCACGATGGCGGAGAGGATGCGGTGCTGCGGGGAGGGGAGGGGAAGCATCGGGAGACTCCTTCTTACTGGCTGCTGGTCAGAGAGCGGGTGGCGCGCCGGAAGTCGCCGAGCACGTCACCGTCGAGGTGGCGGCTGATGCGGCCGAGGCGCTGCGCGTACAGCCGGGTGGACGTGGACACCTCCCAGCGGCGCGGGTGATCCTCGTCCTCGGAAACGCAGACGACGTGGTCGCCCACGCGGACGAGGAAGCCGTCATCGCGGACGTCCTCGACGGCGTAGCCGGCGCCCGCCAGGACGGCGGCCGCCTCGTCGGCGAGGAGGCGCTCGGGGTCGTCGCCGTCGTAGGCGCGCGAGAAGAGGCGGTCATGGTAGGCGTCGAGGGCGGCGCCGAAAGCGCGGTCGTTCATGGTGAGGTCCTCGGGGTCGGGGGAGTATAGCGATACCGGAGCGGTATGTCGAGGTGCGGAGAATAGCCGGCCGTCGACTGGCGAGTCAACGGAGAAAGCCCGCGGAGGCCGGCTATTCTGCGCGCCTCGGCGCCGGGGGGTCGGACCCCGGCAGGCGCGCAGGGCGGGGAGGGCGAGGCCTCCCCGCGCAGCGGCCTACGCCTCGGCGCGCTGGACCAGCACGGGGAGCAGGGCCCCGGCGGCGCGCTCGACGCGCCAGCGCTGGATCTCGTCGAGGAGCCCCTCGTGCGCGGCGCGCGTCACCGCGTTGAACACGTCGGCCAGGGTGTCGCCGGGCTCGGCGTCGTACCCGCGGAGAAGCGCCTCGACCATGGTGTCGCGCGCCACGTCGGCGTCGAGCTCGCCGCTCTTCACGAGGGCGCGGAGCGCGTCTTTCGGGTCGGCGTGCTTCTTGCCGCCGATCGACACGTCGCGGATCGACGTCTCGCGGAGCACGCCCCACGAGTCGAGGAAGTACCGCGCGGCCTCGCCGCTCTGGTTCACGAGGCCGGCGACGTCCTGCTGGATGCGGCGCAGGCCGACCGCGGTGAGGTCCTGCGTGCGGCTGCCCTTGTGCACGCGGCGGAACGCGTCATCGCCGAAGTCGAGCGTCGTGCAGTTGATGCAGCGCACGCGGACGAACGTGTTCCCGCCGGTGTGGGCGCCGCCGCCCGCGTCGTTCGAGCGGCCGACGATCCCGGACTCGAACACGTCGCCGACGCTCGGGCGGAAGCTCTGGGGGGCGTGCCACGTCGCGCGGATCGTGACGTCGGTCGTCTCACCGTTGTACGCCACGACGCCGCGCGGGTCGGGCAGGCCGAGCCCGTCGAGCGTCTCGACGTAGGCGCCCAGCACCTTGTCGGCGTCCATGGGCATGTAGCTCGGGGACACCGCCGCGAACGCCTGCCACCGCCCGTCGAGGTTGCGCAGGCGCAGCCGGAGGTTGCGGCCGTCGTCGTCGTACCACTCGCCCAGCCGGGACAGCTGCGCGTTGACGGCCTCGGCCCGGGCCGCCGGGTCGAGCAGGGAGAGGAACGACCACGCGCCGGGGAAGGCCTTGGGGAAGCGCGAGATCAGGCCCTTGAGCGCGAGCGGCTCCAGCGCGATCGGCGCCTTGCCCCGGGTGAGCGTGCCGTCGGGCAGCAGGCGCAGCGCACGCGCGTCGCCCAGCTGGACGTCGCTCCGGCGCTCGGCCTTGATCTGGCTGATGACGGCGCCCGCCGCGTCCCGGAAGGCGGGCTGCTCCTCGTGCCGGCGGGCGAGCCCGCGGAACGTGGCGCGCCCCTCGGGGAGCATCTCCGTGCCGGCCGCGAACCACGGCGGCGGCGGGGCGAAGCCGCGCGCGGAGAGGAAGGCCTCGGCCGCCTTGATCCGGCGCTCGGCCTCGGGGTCGACGTCGACACCGGGGCGCAGGGCCGGCGCGGGAGCGGCGACCGGGGCCGGCGCGGCGTCGACCGCCACGAGGCGCCCGGCGAAGCCGGCCGCGGCGTAGTCGCGCATGAGGTCCTGCGCGGGGCCCTCGACGGTCGAGCCGTCGGGGCGGGTCCAGCGGGCGAGGGGGGCGGCGTTGGTGTTGAGGTCGGCGTTCATGTTGACTCCAGAGGGTGGGGGTGATGCGCTTAGGCGCGGATGAAGTGGACGGGGTCGGCGGCGATGTAGGCGGCGACGAAGCTTTCGATCGCGGAGAGGTAGTCCTCGCAGTTCCAGTCGGCGTCGCGGTGCTTCGACTGGAACGCCCCGACCATCGCGCCGATGTAGGCCGACACGTCGCGGCTGTCCTCCACCTGCGAGAAGTCGATCATAGGGCTGACGAGGAGGGTGATCTCGATCGCCGTTTCGGCGTCGACAGGGTTGACGATCCAGCTGGGGAGCATGCTGACTCCAGAGTGCGGGGTTGGCCGGCTCACGGGCAGCCGGTGAGAAACACTTACCGCCCCGGTAGGACGGCGTCAAGAAAGATTATCGGCAGCCGGCGAGACGGGGTAGGACCGTCCCGCCGGGAGAGCAGCGCGCTACGCGCCGAGGGCACCGGGCTCGTCGCGGATCGGGTCGGCCAGCGCGTGCAGGCCGAGCACGGCGGCGGGGAACCAGCGCGGCGGCTCGTCCACCTCGCCGCCCCGGAGCAGCACCTCGATCGCCACCTGCGCGTCGAACGCGGCGCCGAGTTCCTCGTGCTGATCGGTGAAGTCCCAGCAGCCGGCGCGGTAGGCCTCGTCGCCGTCCCGGCACCACAGGGTGAACGTGCCCGCGTCGCCGTCCCGGCGGAGGTCGAGGTGGACGCGCATCCCGGCGGCGGTGTAGCCGCACGACCACTGCCGCCGGGTCATCGCGCACCCCCGAGGGCGGCGTCGACCGCCGCGCGGATGCCGGCCACGTCGCCGAGGGCGAGCCCCTCGGCGTGGCACTCGTCCTCGACGGGCTCGCCCGCCTCGTCGTACCAGAGCGTGGCCACGACCGCCGTCGGCGTGTCGCCGTCCACCTCGATCAGGATGCGCACTTCGCCGCGCAGCTTCGTATCGAGCCGGCGCCGACTCCACCCGGAGTCGAGCACCCCGTCGCCGAGGTGCTCGGCGTAGCCGAGGTCGCCCCCGTTGCCGTCGTCGTTCAGCAGCGCCGCAAGCTCGGCGCCGAGCAGGTCCAGATCGGTCACTTGACACCCCGCAGGGAGAAGAAGGTGGAGAAGCCGACCGCCCAGCCCACGAGGTCGGCGGCGAACACGCCGCCGAGGTGGGCCACGACGGCCGCGAGAAGACCGGCGGCGATACCGGCCGCCACGGCGAGGCGGGCGCGCATCACTCCACCTCGTCGTTGAACAGCTGCGCCGCCTCGTCGCGTTCGGCGTCGGTGAGGCCGGGCATGTACACGTAGTTGTGGCACGTCCAGCGCGCCGCGCCGTAGGCCTCGCGGATGCGGTCCTGCTCGCGCCGCGCCTCGTCGAGCGCCACCGCTTCGAGGCGGAGCGCCCGAGCGTAGGCCAGCAGCGCCGAGGCGGTCACCGCGGCGTTGTCGTCGCCGTTGCGCCACGCGTCGTGGAGCCGGGCGAGCAGGCGGCTCAGGTCGTCGCCGCGGTCGACGTAGCCGGGGAAGGTCGTGGCCTCGTGGTCGAGGTCGTCGAGAGAGAAGGGGCAGGGGGTCACGTTGACTCCGTGGGTGAAGCCGGCCGCCTCACTGGCTGCCGGTGAGAGAGTACTACCGCGGCGCCCCGCCACCCGTCAACCCTTAGCGGTAAGATTCTGCATCTTTCCGTTCGGCCACCCGTCAACCTCGAGATTGTCCGCCTCGAGCCTGCGTTATCGCCGACCACCCCGACGGCTCGGCGATTGTTGACGTTACACGGGGACAATCGCCGAACCGCTGAATCCCGAACGAACGAACGCCGATAATCCGCCGAAGGGCTGCGGAATAATCGGCGTTACAAGGGACGTAACGCTACGATGCCGTCCCCGTCGGCATTGTAGAGGGGGTCAGAGCGTTACACCTGTCCGCAGGGGGGTCTACTTGACGCGAAAAACGCGAATAGGCCCCACGGGATCAGAGCGAGGAGAGGATCGTGGTAGGGGAACGACAAAGTAGATCGGAGTACTACCGGGGTCTGTATGTGCTGAAGATCGTTAGCCGTTTGCGTTACGGTCGAGAAGGTACCCTCCCCGGGGTCAGGAATAACCGGCGTTTAACCTGGGTTTTTCGCGAAATGCTCAATATTTGACACCACAGATGTTCAGTATGCCGATCGCAACTTTCGCCGGTCGAACGCCGGGAAAGCCGGACGCCCGCCGGGAGGCGGTCCGCGGCTTCGTGGCGCCGGTTCGACCGCCGGCCCGCCGGCATCCCGGAAAGTCGGCGTTCGAACCGGACTTCCGCCGGAGGCGCGCCCGGAAGGGCAACCCGCCGGCCCGGATAGCCGGACGCCGGGCCGCCGGACGCCGGGGTAGGCGCCCGCCGGACGCGCAGGAAGGCCCGCCGGACGCGCTGTAAGGCAAGGCAGGGGGGCCGGTAGGGGGTAGGCATAGGGTCGCCGGCCGGACGGCTCATATCGCTTCCCAGCGCGCCTAAACGCGAACGCCCCCGGACCGCGGGAAAGCGGGCCGGAGGCGCGTCGGAGCGTTGACAGGTCAGAAAGAACGGAAGGCGACGGTGCGCGCGCCGGTCCGTATCGTTACGGAGCGTAGGCTCCGTAACGATACGGGGTTCCGGCCTACCGGTAGAAAAGCGCGGCCCGGGCCCCGGGAACGGCCATGATCCGGCCGGCCACCTCCGCCGGGTCGTCGGTCGTCAGGTCGACCCCGGCAAGGAGCTCCGCGACGGCGGCCGCGGTCCGCTTGGCGTCGCCGAGCTTCGGGAACGTGCGGGACATCGTCCGGCCGGTCGGGACGTGGGTGAGGGTCCACGGGTGGTTCGCCGCGCGCCGGGTGACGGCGATCGCCGGGCAGGCGCGGACGGTGTAGCCGGGGACGGGTTCGCGGCCGTCGACGGTGACGATCTCGATCGTGGTCTTCTGGAAAGGGGACATAGGAATACCTCCGTGGTTTAGTCAGTTAGGCGGTCAGGGTAGCGGCGGCACGCTTCGAAGCGGCACCGTGCACGACGATCACCGGGTCGGCGCGCCGGTCGTCGGCGCCGCGCTTTCCGTCGCACGCGCCGCACGCGCCGCACGTCTTACGGTAGTCCGTTTCCTCGGTCGCGGGGCACAGGAACGCGCCGGGAACACGCTCTTCCTTCGCGAGGAGCGTAAACGCCCGGAAGCCGGCGGCGCGCGCCCGGAGCCGATCCGCGGGGCCGTGCGCGCTTGCCATGAGGAAGCCGTAGGCGTCCGCGCTCGCGACCGCTTCCGGCCGCGTAGCGTAGCGCTCCGTCCATGCATGCGTGTAGCCGGGCGTCACCCCACCCGCGGCGCGGACCGCGGACACGATCGGAGCCCAGGTATCCGCCGGCGCCGCGGCGCCGTCACCCCACGATCCGATCCGGAAGCCGTCGATCCGGCCGGCGCGCACGTGCGCCGCGACGATCGCGCCGACCGTTTCGGGCGACGCGTCCGGGTACCGGCCGCGGTTGAACGCGTCCGCAACGGCACGCGGCGCGGTGTCGAGCCGCACATAGCAGCCGTTCCCGAGGAGCGGGCAGCGCCCGCATACGCAACGCGCGGCGCCGGTCCGGACCGCGACGTGCGGGAGGATAGCGGCGCCGTCCGCGCCGATCGGAAGGATCCACGTCTGGACCAGATAGCCCGTCTTTACGTTGCCAGACTTGCGCTTGATACCGGTCGCGACGATGACGATCGGCTCACCGGTGAAGCGAGAGGGGCCGCGGTAGAGGACATAGCCCGAAGGAAGGGCCGCGATCGAGAGGGACATTCAGACTCCGTTGCGCCGGGAAAGGATACCGGCATGGTCAAGCTATACCGGCGCGGTTCGACCGTCAAGCGCGCTCGCGATCGGTCCGCCGGCCCGGTTCGCCCGGGCGGCGCCGGTCCGGTCCGCCGGTCCGGTCCGCCGGTCCGCCGGTCGCCCGGTCCGGTCCGCCGGTCCGCCGGTCGCCCGGTCCGCCGGTCCGCCGGACGCGTGACGCAGGGAGGCCCCGCCGGCCGGACACCGGACGCGCCGCCGGCCCGCCGGACCCGTACCCCTTCCCCGGACCCCGGACACAAGGGAGGCGCCGCCGGACCGCCGGACACGGAGCGCGCTGCGCGCGGCCCCGCCGGCGCGCGCTACGGGGCCGCGGCGCCCCAACGCGAACGGCCCGCCGCGGGGTTACCGGGCGGGCCGTCAAGGCGGGCGGAGCGGGGCGGAGCGCTACACGGGCGGAAAGTGTCCGCCGATCGCGACGTACCGGCATAGCGCCATCTCACGCGCGTGATCGACCGGGCCGTCAACCGGTTGACGGCGCCACGGGTAGCCGTTGCGCGCGCCGATCCAGTCGTCGATCGCAACGTAGGTCCACCGCCCGTCCGCGTCGACGGTGTAGCCGCGGACGCGGAGCGCTTCGATCCGGCGCCACGCGGCCGCTACGGCGGAGCGCTTCCCGCTCCGCGCGTCGGTGTCGATCCGCACCGGGCGCGCGGTCACTCCGCACCTCCGACGATCCCGCGGTCCGCGAGGATCCGCGCGTGCATGCGCCGCCCGATCGCGAGCACTTCCGGGTCCGCCGCGTAGGTGTCGAGCGTGCGCGCCGAGTAGCGCGGCGCCTCTCCGATCACCGTCCGGTAGCCTTCCGACGGGACGTAGCGGGCGATCGTGCCGTGATCCCACGACTCGAACGTCGTAGGCTGCGCGCTTACCGAGTAGACGCGGCGCAGTCCGTTGATCGAGGGGTAGGACACGGTCACGACGGTCACCACGTCGGTGCCGGGGATCGGGAACCGCGCGATCTCGCGGCGGCGGTTGTCAGGGGAACGCATGATTGAGACTCCGTTGCTTGGGTTCCGGCGGGATGCCGGTCGGAGCCCCGCGGTACGGGGCTCGGAGCGGCATCCCCCCTCGCGGGGGGATGCGGGCGGTTACTCGACCGGTAGGCGGGGTTGGCGCCCGGTGCGCGCCCACCGGCGCCAAAAGCCCGCCCACCGGCGGTGATACCGGGCGCCGTCGCGGCGCCACGCGATCAGGTCGGCGTAGGCGTCGGGGTCGATCGCCGCGAAGTGCGCGGCGCGCCGATCGTAGTTGCGCGCATCCCGCTCCGCGCGGCGGGCGTAGTTGAGACACGCGTCGACGTGCGACGGGTCGACCGCGGTCACTTCGCACCTCCGACCGCGAGCCATGCCGGGAGGCGCCGGCGCGCCTTCGGCACGCGGTCGACGATCGCGCCGCCGTTGGCCATGACGGCCGCGGTTTGCACCGCGTCGTCGTACGCGTCGGTATGGTGCGACGCGCGGCCGCGCTTGACGGTGTACTCCTCCCATTCAGGATCCCACGCGATGATCGTGGTGGGGGTGGCAGCAGGCATGATTGAGACTCCGTTGCTTGGGTTCCGGCGGGATGCCGGTCGGAGCCCCGCGGTACGGGGCTCGGAGCGGCATCCCCCCTCGCGGGGGGATGCGGGGCGGCTACCGCGTGGTTGTCAGTGACGCGTGGACCCCGGCGGCGCGGGCCGCGTCGCGGAGCGACTCCTCCGCGCATGCGGCGTGGTTCCCACCGAGGCACGGGTGGCCGTTCTCGCGGAACAGGGCCGCGGCGTCGAGGTACAGGGCCGCGGCGCGCGTGTGCTCCCGGGCCGCGGCGAGCCATTCGGCCGCGTCGTCCGTTCCGCGCGGATCGGCGCCCGCGATCGACCGCGCGCGGTCCTCGCAGCGCCGCGCGGCGCGATCGGCCGCGTCCGCACGCTCGGCGAGCTTCTCCGCGGCGTCCCACAGGGTGTCATCGGCGAACGAGAGGGGATGAAAGGAAGCGGTGGCCATGGTGGAGACTCCGTTGCTTGAGTGAGGGAACAGCGGGGGATCGGACCCCGCACCGTCAAGCTATACCGGGGCGGTCGACCCGTCAAGCTCCACGCCGCGGCGCCCCCACCTCGAGATCGGCGCCTCGAAGAATCGGCCTTGAACCTGCAAAACACGCTGGAAGGCACGCGGACGGGGTAGGCAAGGGGTAGGTATACCCCCGTGGTTGACGTGTCCTGTAGCGCTTCCCAGTGCGGCTACGCGCGATCCGCCGTCAAGGGCACGGGGCGCGCCGCCGCTCCGCCGCCGCGGCGTCTACCCTGACCCCGCGGGGAGCGCTGCGGCGCAGCCGCGGCGGGAGTCGCGGGGGAACCGGCGGGCCGTGACGGTCGCCCGGTGAGCCGCCGCTCCTCCCCGCCGGTTGGCGGGCACGACGGACCACGACGGCCCGCCGCGCCGAGCGCTCCTCCGCCGCGGCGCCGCGCTGGGACGGACCGCCCGCCGCCGTCCGCCCGCCCACCCCACCGCGGCAGCCGCCCTCGGCTGCCCCGACCGCCGGAGCCTCGCGGGGCAGACAGCGTTGTCGAAGAGACAACGCCGAATCAACAACAACATCGAGGCAAGGCACCACACCCGCCGGAAACACAATGGGGACCCCATTCTGGGAGCGCTCTTTCTGACGCACGCAAAAATCCCCCCACCCATACCGCTACGGTTGAGGGACCCACGCCACTTTCCCAGAAATATCGCCACGATTCTCGCCAATCACCATACCACCGCGTTATGGTCGCCGCGGAGGTCCCATGCACGTCCGCGATCTGCCCTTGCCCTTACGACTCCGCAACTCCCTGCTGAACGCGGGAATCACGACCGACACCGACATCCACGCGCTCCTGGCCGGAGAGGGGGGCGCTGACGCACCCCCCTCTGCAACCACGAGTGCGCGGGGTTCCGCGATTCCGGGCGTCGGGCCCACCGGCATGAGCCAGCTCAAAGAATGGGCGGCCCGCGCTGACGCGCAGGCCACCCATTCTTTGCCCGAGAAGGCATCGTCGCGCGTCGAACTGGACGAAACGTCGCGCTGGAACCTGCCCATCGCGCCGCCCGAGCCGGCGAAACTGGCCGATGTGCGCGGTTGGACCGTCACAAAGAGCGGGCCGGCCGCCAAGAGCATGCTCGTGCTCACGCTCGAACCAGATATTCAGGCACAGATCGAGGCGCTTATTCCTACTATCAAGGCGCTCCCGCATGTCAAGGAGCTGGGCGTCGAAGTTTCGGCGGAAACGGTGGGTCGGATGGCCTTGATCCGGGGTCTGGACGCGCTTCAGCGGGCGCATTCGACCAAAAACGGCGCCGGAAAGCCCGAAATCGCGGCGAAATCGGCCGATCCGGGCCCCGAAGACGTCATTCCGACGCCCGATCCGGACGCCGACGTGTACGAAACGCCCGAAGGCTGGACGAAATGCAGCCCGAGCGACAAGATCCCGGTCCCGGAGGCGGTTCTGCACGACTATTACAGCCAAAATGGCTGGTTCCGGTACTGGGGAATGGTCGATGGCACCCCGATTTACTTCTATTGGTGCCCCGAGAAGCGTCTTCAGGACCTCGCGGCCTTCCCAGGGGCCGACAAGAGCGGCCGTCGCATCGCCGTCCAGACCACGCCGTGGGGTCCGGGGCACGTCGTCCCGACGAAGTGGGCCAACAGCTAAGGAAAGAAGGCCTGCCGAGGCACGAAACCCCGGCAGGCCTCACCGCATCGCCGTTTAGGCGATCGGAATGACCGTGACGTACACGTTCACGTTGGCGCCGGCAACACGCGTCACGTCCACCTTCAGCACCGCAGCGGCAGCGATGGTGCTGTTCGCCGTGTCGATGCTCGTGGTGCGCGTGAGGGCCTTGTCCGCAGCGTTGTTCATGCTGCTGGAGATGGCGGTCCCTGCGGCGTTCTTGATGACGACCGCGTTACCGGCGTTACCCGCGCCCACCTGAATGATGTACGCGTCGATCACCTTGCACTTGAACGGCATGGTGAAGTCGAAAACCGCGGAGGACCCCGCGTCCGTGATGTTGAGCGCCACGACAACCGGGACACCCGGCGTCACCGCCGTCGGAGTACCGGCGCCCGTGGCGGTCGCCACGTTCGCGATCTTCGCGCCCGCGATCGAGCCGCTGGCGATGGCGGTCGCACCGACCGCACCCGAGGCGAGCTTCGCCGAGGTGACGGACGAAGTAGCGAGGTGCTCCGTGATGACTTCGCCGTAACGAATGAACTTACGAGTGATCCAACCATATGCAGCCATGACCAACCTCCAAGATTCCAGTGCCGCGTGATTGCAGACACTTCATGGCGATGGTAGCATACACCAGAATCGAGGCTTTCATGCACGGACCCGCGACGATTTTGATCATGGCGAAGAAGAAGGCCGCGGGCCCCAGCGGGTTCTTCGACCCGATGGGCGAGTCCGAGGGCATGGCGATGGGTCCGATGGACGCCGAGATGCCGAAGGGCGGCATGTTCGACAACGGCGGCGAGGCCGGTAGCTACGACGCTGAGGACGAAGACGAGGGCGTCACCATGGTGCAGGGCAACCTGCGATCCATCGCGTCCAAGGCGCAGTCCATCCACGACATGAGCGAGGGCTGCGAGCTTCCGGAGTGGGTGAAGCAGAAGATCACCGTCTGCGACAGCTACCTCGACTCGGTGCATGACTACCTCAAGTTCAACCCCGAGTCGGGGCACGCCGAGGAGCCGACCGAAGAAGAGCCGCTCATGAAGCTCGACGCCCCGAAAGCGAAGAAGCCCGTCCCAGCGTTCCTCAAGTCCAAGCCGATGAAGTACTGACATGGCCGACAAGAAGACTACCGAAGAGCCGCCGATCTCCGCCGCGAAGCGTCAGGCGATGGCCGCCGACCGCGTCATGCGCGAAGTGCAGGACTTCCGCCAGGACGACACGGTGAAGGGCGAAGAAGCCAACCTCGACCGCGCGATGGAGTTGCACGTCAAGCCGAACGAGGGGTTCATCCGCAAGTACGCGGACATGGCGGGCATCGACCCGAAGCTGCTGATGGCGGTCATCGCCGTCGAGCAGCGCGGAAACACGACGCCGGGCGAGTATGTGTCGTCCGACAAGGGCGCAAAGGGCATCGCGCAGGTCAGGTCGCTTGTTCAGAAGGCCTACAAGATCAATCCGGACAGCGTCGAGGACTCCATCCGCGGCGCGGCCGAGTACCTTCGCGACATGAAGAAGAAGTTCGGCGAGGATTACCCGGTTCTGGGTGTCGCGTACCACAGCGGCGAGACGAATCTTCGTGGCCACAGCCAGCAGCCGTCTCCGTTCGGGCCAAAGGCCCGGGAGTACGCGGCCCTGATGAGCATCATGCAGGAGAAGCTTAATCGCGGGGAGAACACCGCGCGCTTCTTCGAAACGGTGAACCCCACCGAGAAGCTCCGGCAGAGCATCCCCTCGAAGGAGTGAGCCATGATGGACTACTACGACATCCTCAGCCGCCTGAAGAAGGACACGATCGACGCGCAGAAGGAGATGAACGGCATCCCCGACAAGCGCGGCAAGGTCGACCCCTCCAAGCTGGAGAAGAAGCCGGTCGTCAAGGTCAAGGTCAAGATCGGCGGCAAGTAGAAGTGAAACAGCCGGGAGAGTCGCCCCTCCCGGCTGTTAAACCCTACACCAACCCCGGACCAGAAACCCGCATCTGGCCCGAACGGATTGTACCGTAGAGACGCCGGCCTGTCAACGGCGAGGATTGTAGAACTGCGACTCGTCGGCCTGGGCAGCGCGGCGCATGGAGTCCATGATCTCCTTGTAGGAGCGGTTCTCCATCTGCGTCGTGCCGGTGCCACGGCTCGGGCCGAGGTTCATCAGGTTCATCGCCTCGGGCACGGGCTCCGGCTCCGGAGGCGGCGGCGGTCCGAACTTGGCGCGGACCATCGTGACGGCGTCCTCGGGGTCGAGGCCGCCGGTGCAAAGCACCGTGAAGGCGTAGAAGGCGTCGTCGTTGTCGTAGACATCCGCCGCCTCGCTCTTGAGCCAGTCCTCCACCTCGGTGACGGCCTGCTCAATCTGGCGCTCCTCGGCCTGCTTGGCCTCGTACTCGAACGACTCCAGCCGCTGACGGAGCTCGTCGCGCTCCCGCTCGGCCGAGCCGTACTTGCCGGTCCACTCGTCTGCGGCTCGGCGCTGCGCCTGCTCGTACTCGTTGCGCAGCGTCTCCAGGGCGGCGTCGTGCGCCGCCTTGAGCTGGTCGATCTCGCGCTGCTTCTCCGCCATCGGATCGGCGTCGCCGGTCATCCAGCGCTGGATGCGCATCTCGTCTTCGCGGAGCTTGGCTTCCCGACGCTCGATCTCCTTGCGTCGGGCAGCCGTGTCCTGGAACGCCTTGGTGAAGCCGCGTTCGAAGTTCCGGTACTTGGACTCGAACCCGCGAACGAGAGTGTTCCGCAGTCCCTCGTCGCCGACGCGCCCGAACCAGTCCGCCTTCGAAAGGGCGTCCAGCTCTCCATTCCAGTCGAAGACCGCAGGTGCTTCCTCGACCGGGCCGGCGTCCATCGACTCGATGGACTCTTCGGTTTCCGTGGTTTCAGCTTCTTCTTCATTCGCGGGCTCGAACATCCTACCTCCTGGCTACTTCTTGGCCCCAGCGGGCGTCGGCTCCATCGGGGGAGGCGCAGCCGCGGGAGCCTTCATGCCCTCCGCCGCCATCGCCTTCCGGGCCATCGAATCCTCGCTGGCGCCCATGTTCTTCTCCAGCTGCATGCGAAGGTTCATGTCCTTCTCCAGCATGTCAGCCACCTCGGCGGGGCTCTTGCCCTCGAACTTCGGCATCATCATCGCGGCGTCGTAGAGGGCCTGCGCCTTCTCCATCGACACGCCGAGCGTCTCGGCGATGATGCTCACGTCGGTCGGCGACTCCTCGATCTCGCGCTCCGCCTCACCGGCGGTCATCGAGGCACGGGGCCCGCCTTCCGGCTCCTTCGGCGCGCCCTCGACCGGCGTACCCACACCCTCGGCGCCCGGCGCACCGCTCAGAATCGCATCGATCTGATCAGCAAGCGGCTTGACGTCGCGGCGGGGCACGATGCCGCCCGGCGGCATCTTCATGTCAGTCATCTCGGCCATGGTATCTCCTAACGTGGTTTGATGAAACCGGGAAGGTAGAGAAAGAGTCGCGACCCGGTTCGCTACTCTTCATCAGGGGCAGGCGCTTCGTCCTCGAAACCAGGACCGGCCGGCGCCATCTCGAACGCCACGGCTGGGGACTGCGCGAGGAGCAGCCACTTGTTCGGCACGCGGCGCCGTTCACCGGTCATCCGGTCCTCCAGCACCGACATGTCTTGCGTACCGAACGCGCCGACGATGCGAATCTGGCGGTGCCGACCTTCGGCGCGGCGACGGGCCGTCTCGACGTCGACCCTCATGCCGACACCGCGGGCTTCGACATGATCTTCGTCGCCTTGCCTTCCTTCTCGGCGACCGCCTCGTTGGAGCGCTGGCGGAGTTCGTTCTCGGTCAGACCCCGCTGCTTCTTCACCTCGTAGGAGCGCTGGCGAATCGCGTCGATGCGCTCCTGCTTCTTCGACTTCGACTCGCTCTCCAGCTCGATGCGGTGGCCGGGGAAGCGCTGCTGGATGACCGACACGGCGCGGTCGTAGTCTTCCTTCGTCTCCGCCTTGCCGAGCACGCCCATGTCGATCGGCGTGAAGGAGCCGTAACCCTGGCCGCGGACCGCCGGGCCCTTGCCATGGCTCCAGTCGATCTTCGTCGGGTAGCCGCAAAGATCGCAGGGCGGCAGCTGACCGACGACAACGAAGACGTCGGACTCGATGTGGTCGCACTCAAGGCAGCGGATGTCGTGAATCGGCATGGTCTTTCCTACGCAACAGGGACGGGGGTGGGGCCCATGGCCGCCATGACGTCAGACGGCACGTTCTGCGTTGCCGCCTCGGTGGCGCCCACGGAGGGAACTTCGGCCGGCGGCGCGCCGGGGGGCATGCCACCCTCGGCACCCGGCGGAGGACCGCCCGCGCCCGGCAGACCACCACCCGCGGCGCCCATCATCTGGGCCATCATCATCTGCTGGGCCGCCTGCTCCTGCGCCTCGACCTCTTCCTTCGGAACGAGGAGGCGCGTCGACAGCCCGACGCCGGTGACGAGCTCCTCCAGGAGCGCGCGCTTGTTGATGTTCTGGTCCTGGGCCAGGATCGGGAACAGCTTGAGCAGCGTCTCGGAGAGCACCGACGGGTTCTGGCGGATGGGGTTGTACGACACCATCGAGAAGTTCACGTCGACGTCCCGGATGTCGGCAAGCGACACCTCGCTCCATCCCTCATGGCCCGACACCTGGACGAGCTTCGGCTCCTTCATGTACTTCTTCGACAGGTAGAAGCACTTCTCCGCCACGTCTTCGAGCGCGCCGTTGATGTGCCCCTCGCGCGTCGCGAGACGGGTTCGCATCTGCGCGTCGATGATCGCCATCTCCGTCGCGGTCCGGGCCCCGGCCACCTGCCCGCGCGCCGCCTCGGCAAGCGCCGAGATGAACGCCGCGTCGCTCTCCTGCCGGGCGATGAAGTTCTCGACGCCCACCGGCACCTGCGGCAGCGGCATCTCGTAGAACAGCGTCGAGAGCGTGCGAAGGCCCTCGGCGTTCGTCGGGCTGACCGGGACGAACGACCCCGCGGCTGCTTCTACAGCCTTATTCAGATCTTCCTCGGTGATCAACTCGCTGTTGAAAAGAATGCGAGGAATCATGAGGTAAACGATCTGCTTCATGTGCGTGAGCAGGTCGTTGATCGTCTCCTGCTGATTCAGGACGAGCTGGACCTCGGAGAGGCCCATGCAATCGACCGCTGACTGGTTCAGCGAGAACATCGAGTACGGCACATAGTCGAGCTCCTGCTCGAACACGACCGCATCGGCCTGCTTCACGTAGTGCGTGACCTTGTTCGACTCACGGTCGTAGTACTCCCACACCGTGACCCACTCGAACGCATCGCGGAGCTGGGCGCCTTCGGTGTTCTTGTAGTTGTCGGTGATCCACTTCGGATACCGGTCCGGAGTCACGTCCTCCAGTTTCGATGACCGGTACGCGCCGCTCTGCACGCGCCGCTTGAACTCGGTGTAGGGGATGACCGCAGCTTCGAGCCAGTAGCGGATGTCGTCCGGATCGCGCACCGTCTGGTCGAAGAAGACCGCACCGGGCTCCAGGACGCGAACGAGCGGCTGGTCGGCCGCCACGTTCCAGCCCGTCTTGAACACGCCGCGCTTGCAGAGCACTGCGTCGATGAGCGCCGTAGCGGCACGACGCCGCATCTTGTTCGCGTCGAACGTGTACTCCAGGAGGCCGTTGACGAGCGGAATGGCGCCCTGGCTCTGCTGGTTGCGCGGGTTCGCGGCGACCTTCGGGTTCGGCCCGAGCAGCGCGCTGATCGCCGTGTCGGCGATGGCGTAGATCATGTTTTTCGAGCAGAGGAACGACGGGATGGAGCCGTCCGCAAGGTTCACGTCGTTTCGCGAGACGTAGAACTCGCCGCGGTAGTACCGGCGGGCCTTGTCGAAGTTCTTCTTCTCGACGCGCTCGTAGTAGCGGCGGTGACGGTCAATCAGCTGTCCGAGATTCATGTCCACTCCCGAGCGATCGGCTTGAAAGGATTCCGCGCCGCTGCGCGCTCATTGTGCTTGAAGCGGTCGAGGTCAGCAATCGTAACGCGGGGCCCGTCCGAAGACGGGAAATCCTGCGTTTGCTGCATCGGCGCCTCGTCCGAGGTGAATCGACGACGGCTCAAGATGTCCGCGGCCATGACGGCGGTGCGCGCCAAGTCAAAGTGGTGCGTCGTCCCGTCCTTGTTCGCGGAGCGTTTCGTGCGGTCGCCGTCGTAGTTGATGAGCTGATGGAGAAGCGGTTTCGACCGGATGGTCAGTTCTTCGTCCCGCAGCATGCGAACGAGGCGCGCCTCGCCTTCCTGAACGCGCTTCTCGGTCGCGTACCAGCCCGGATGGTTGCGGTCCGTCCAGAGCAGGTTGCGCGCGCCCTTGTCCTTCAGCATGGCGATACACGCCGCGGCGTTCGACTCGACCGCCAGCAGGGCTTGGTTGTAATACCGCTGGAGGTTGAGCAGCCGCTCCGAGAACCGACCTGGGTCCTCGCGGCCTTCCCAGACCGCGACCTCGCGGCGGTCGATGGTGTCCCACACCGTCACGGCGCTGTTGTCGCCGACGCTGCCGAAGCCCGCCGGGTCGGCGCAGACGAGGTAGGGCCGACCCTTGATCGGCTTCTCCAGCAGGCTCGCGCCCTTCGGCATCGGCTCCGGCGGCACGATTGCCGTGAGCAGCGACGTCTTCAGCACATCGATCGGCATGACCGGCGAGCCGCTTCCGAGCCAGCCGTCGTACGGGTCGCTCGGGTACTTCGATGTGAAGAGTCGCTCGTCGTTGCCCATCTCGGTCTGGAGCGACAGCCGACGGAACGCGAGGTTGTGAAGGTCCATCCCAGGATGGCGCTTCATGTACTCGATCTCGACGTCGGTGGGCTTCAACCCGGCCGGGTCGGAACGACAGCTCGGGTCGAGCCACCACTCCAGGAACACGGGGTGAAAGCGGCCCTTGCCCTCCAGCGCGTTGTGCCACATCGTCTCGTGGTGGCTACCCGCCGAACCCGGCGTCGACTCCAAGATGACGCGCGCGTTCTGGCGCTTGTTCACCGCGGGGAAGATGTTGGCGGCCGCCTTCCGCTGCCACTGCGCCTCACCGAACTCGGTGATGAGCAGACGGTCGATGGAGCGGCCGACGGCGGGGGAACGCCCGCCTGCCGTCAGCACCTTGATGCCGCCACCGTGGATGAAGTGAATCTGGGTCGTGCCCGGCTTGCGGCCCGACTCGACCGGCACCTTCACGTCCTCCGGCAGGTGCTTGTAGGCGAAGAGGATGCGCTCGAAGATGTCTTCTGCCGTATCTTGGCGCTCGGCGATGAGGACACCCTTCACGCCTTCCAAGTACATGCAGTCCCGCAGGAGCAACATGACGGACGGCGTGGTGATCTTGGCCTGCCGGAACTTGTCGCAGAGCACCCAGCGATGGTCCGCGCAGGCCTGCAAGAACTTCATCTGGATGTTCGTCGGTTCGAGGTAGCCGATGCTCTCGTCTTCACGGACGATCTGGCACATCGAGACGAACGCCCACGGCGTACTGAAGAGCGCCTGCACCTTGCCCATGTGAAGGCCCGGTACCTGCGCGATCTTCGCGCCTCCTGGTAGACTTGACGGCGCACTCACGGTAGACTGCTCCTGCAGCTATGCTAACACGGTATGGGGCGGAGGGCGACATGGCCGAGAAGTGGATTCAGGGCGCGATCAAGAAGCCCGGCGCTCTTCGCGAGAAGATGGGCGTGAAGGAAGGCGAGACGATCCCGAAGGAGAAGCTCGCTGCCAAGGAAGCCCAGCTCAAGAAGGAAGCGGAGGGAGACAAGAAGCTCTCTTCGGCAAAGCGCACGCTGCTGAAGCAGGTCGTGCTCGCCCGCACCCTCGGCGAGATGAAGAAGTAGCCATGCCGATCGATCCGAAGAACGACCCTTTTGGCTTGAGCGACACGTCAGCCGAGGAGGCGAAGTTCGACAAGTCGTATCAGAATATGCTGGCTTCTGAGCAGCGAAATAAGGCGGCGATGACCGCCTACCTCGCGAAGCAGGCAGCCGCGGGTCGACCGACGACGCTACCTACGTCTCGGGGCTCGTCGTCTGCGCCACGCGCTATCGCGCCGGCAGTCTTTTCGCCGCAGAGCACAGGAGCGCCCGCCTCGTCTTCAACTTCTACGCCTTCGCTGCTGGACCAGTCTTCGTTGCTGAGCTCGCCGAATCGGCGAGACGCTTTGCGAAGTCTCGTCATGCAGAACAAGGGGCAGCGATGATTGGCACCGACGTTCAGAACACGACGCGCCCCGATCTGAAGGCGGCGAAGGAACCCTCCGGCGCGCGCCGCGAGATGATCAAGCAGCTCGTGCTCAATCGCATGAAGAAGGCCGCTCGTGGCTGAGGGAAAGTATGGCCACATTTCGTTCAAGCCGCCCAGCTCCGTGTCTGCCGCAGCGGCGCGCGGGCTGCTCCTGCGCCGTCAGCAGTCGAAGTCCCAGAAAGCGGGCCTCGACGTGAAGCAGGCCTCAGCGCAGGGCATCGGCTCTGGCGTGCAGCGCGCGTCTGACCTGAAGGCCGGTGCGACGATGAGCCCGTCGACCGTGAAGCGGATGAAGGCGTACTTCGACCGCCACGCCAGCGACTATCAGCTCGACGCCGGCAAGAGCCCGAAGGAAGACAAGGGCTACGTCGCGGGCCTCCTCTGGGGCGGTGCCGCGGGTCGTGCCTGGGCGAACAAGGTGGTCCGCCAGATGGAGGCGGCCGACAAGCGAGGGAAGTGATGGATCGTCGTGGTGCGCTGAAGCAGGTCTACAGCAACCCCGAGCTCCGCGAGCGCATCAAGAAGCGCGTCCTTGCGGGCGGCAAAGGCGGCAAGCCCGGCCAGTGGTCTGCCCGCAAGGCGCAGATGGTCGCCCAGGAATACAAGAAGGCCGGCGGCAAGTACAAGTCCAGCCCCTCCAGCGCGCAGAAGAGTCTCAAGCGCTGGACGAAGCAGAAGTGGACGACGCCATCCGGCAAGCCCAGCGTGCAGGGGCCGAAGGCCACCGGCGAGGTCTACGCACCGAAGCGCGCCATCGAGAAGCTCCGCTCGTCCTCCAGCGGCATGGCGAAGCTCGCAGCGGCGACCCGAAAGAAGCGCGAGGCGTCGCAGAAGGGAGAGCAGTTCGCACGCCACGGCTTGCACGAAGGCGCGGACCGTTAGCAAGCAGACCCGCTCACCCCGTTCCCCTAACGTGAAATAAATCTTCTGCAACCCCTTGCACGAGAATACCCATAGCGGTATTCTTGTCATGCACCCCTCGGTGTCGGTTCGGGTAGCCCGTCAGGGTCCGTAGCCACAGTGAGCGGGCAGGCGCAGCTCCCAGAACTTCAACTGTTCCTTCGACCCGGCCGGTCGGAGTCGCTTGCGCGTCTGCCTTGCCGGCTATGGAGTTTCCAATGGCGATCTCTACCGAAATCCTGAACACCACGTTCGCGGACCTCCGCGGCCCCCTCATCAACTCCTTCATCCGCTCCAACGAGCTCCTCGACGCGCTCATGAGCAAGGCGCGTATGCCCTCTGAGGGCGGCTCGATCATCGAGCGCTCCTTCGCCGGTGGCGCCCCCGCCCGCGGCGTTGGCGTGTTCGTCGGCGACGAGCTCCTCAACATGACCCGCCGTCAGCAGACCAAGCGGTACCGCGTGGAGCCGCACCGCATCGTCGCGGCGATCAACATCCCCAAGAAGGAGCTCCTCTTCAACAGCGGCAAGCTCGCTGTGATCCGGCTCATCGAGGAGTACCCCCAGACCACCCTCGAAGGCGCCAAGGCGGACCTGAACAAGTTCCTCCTCACCGGCTCCTCCCGTAGCCTCGTGTTCCAGACCGCTGACCTCGCCGGCTTCCTGAGCCTGAACGGTAACTTCACCTCCGGCTCCGGCACGGGCGTGACCAACGGCCTCCTGGAGTTCCAGGCGACCACCTCTCAGACCCAGGTCACCCAGGACGTGGCGAAGAGCACCAGCTACTCGCACTTCAACCAGTACAACGGCATCACTGCCTGGGCCACCGACGGTCTGCCGACCCTCCGGAAGACCTACCGTCAGTGCGCGCACTACGCGGGCGGCATGGGCAAGGGCCCCGACCTCGTGGTCATGGACGACGACACCTACACCAACTTCGAGGACTCCCGCCTCTCCCTCGTCCGCGTGACGCTGGTTGAGGACAAGACCGAGAAGAGCAACATGCTCGGCCTCGACCTCGGCGTGGCGAAGGTGTACAGCTCCATCGACCTCAACCGGGCCGATATGCTCGCGGCTCCGGCCACCACCGGCGCCACCTACATCCTCAACACCGACTTCCTTGAGATGCCCCTCATGGAGGCCCCGTCCATCACCCCGTTCACCGAGCGCGTCGGTGACCAGGACGTCGTGACCGCGATCTTCTCGATGCAGGGCAACCTCATCTGCACGAAGACCCCGGCCCAGGGCTGCGTCTCCGGCGGCGCCCTCTAAGGGTAGTCGGTACTCAACTTCCACAGATAAGGAGATTCTCCCATGTCTTTCGCGAACAATCAGGTCTTTGGTGATGACATCACCGTTACCTACGGCTCCGCTGTCTACCCCCTCGGCACCGAGCGCCTCGTGCTCGGCGCTCAGTCGGGTGTCGGCGATCAGGTGTGGGTGTTCGTGTACAACAGCACCGGCGCGGACTACGTCGCCGGTCAGGTGCTCGGCGCCAAGCTCGCCACCACCTCGCTCGGCACCACGATCAAGACGGTCGCCGCGGCTACCCCCTCGGTGAAGGTCGTCGGCTTCGCGCAGCACGTCATCCCCGGCACCACGACCACCACCTCCTCGGGTGTGGTCACCTCCGGTCCCTACGGCTGGGTTCTGAAGAAGGGCATCGGCTCGGTTCTTGCCGGTGCCGGCGCCATCACGCAGGACGTCTCCATCGTGGTGGACACCGTCACGGCCGGCGCCGCGATGGACAACTCGGTGCTCGGCGCGGCGCAGAAGTTCGACACGACCATCGGCTACGCCCACACGTCCGCGGCCGCCGCGGCGCTCGCGACCTGCTACGTGAACGTCCGATAACGTAGCAACCTCGGTCTGAACGGATAGGAGGCGAGCATGGATACATCTCTCGGTGCACTCCGTGCTCGCCTCTTTGACTTTCGGGCCTGGGACAGCACGGGGTCGTCGCTCGATACGCGCGTCCGGCAGGCGATGAATGCTGCGCTGGACCGCATCTCGGGCGACGTCCCCGAAGCTGTTGTCCCCGACGACGAACACGTCGTCCTCTACAAGGACATCGTGGGCACGGACGCCGACGTCAAGGCGCGACTGGCTCCGATGCCCGACCCCAAGGTGTTCAAGTTCGTCACCGAGAACGGCCTGCCCCTCACGACGGGTGCGCTGTGGCTCCCCGACATCACGGGTACCTACGACGGGCTGATGCACTTCGAGATCGTAGACGCCACTGGCCAGCTTCACCGGCGCCAGTCGCGCGAGTTCTGGTCCCAGCTCACCGGCGGCGTGCTGGAGTACTACGTCAGCATCGACCGGCCATGGGACGTCGTGTCCCCCGCAGGAACCATCTTCGAGTTCCGGATGCACCAGCCAGAGTTCTTCGTCACTGACGACGTAACTCGTGTGCTGGAACCGGCAAGAATCTTTGACGAAACGCGGCAGCAGATCTGGGCGATCGACACCGGCGGTGCGTATCGGCAGGACATGACGGACTTCCGCGGCAACGACATGGGCCGCCCGTTCCGCATGTGGCGCAGCCGCCAGTTCCAGATTCCGGCCCCGACGACGGCGCCGACGGTCGAGCTCGACGAGAAAGACTACCCCTGGCTCGGCCCGGAATGGGAAGGCACGTTCACGTTCGTCTACACCTACGTGTGGGGGCGTCGCGACCTGGAGTGGCAGTCGGCGCCGGGCGGGATTCGCGATCCGCTCTGGGAGAGCGCACCGTCGCCGATCAGCGCCTCGATCAACCACGCCGCTGACCCGGGCCGCGCCATCCTCATCACGGGCACGAACATCGACGCCATGATGGACTTCGGCGAGCCCTCGACGCTGCGTTACAGCCGCAGCGGCATGCGGCTGCGTATCTACGTGGCGCGGACCGCGGTGCGTACGGCGACCCCCTACGGCGCCGGGTTCGATCGTGTCGAGACGAACGGGAAGTACTACCTTCTCGATGAAGTCGAGCCGACGGCCGGCACGTACATCTGGGATGGCTCGACCATCCCCGACTACCAGCGCGAGCTGAAGCACAGCACGGGCTACTTCGCCTACAAGGTCTATCCGCACCAGGACCAGCGCTACGAGCTGGACCTGCGCGTGCAGCGGCTGCCGAAGGCGCTCAAGGATGACCAGGACACCGTTCCGATTCAGCGGGACGCCGTGCTGGCGTACATCGAGCTCTGCCTGCACTACATGTGCTTGATGGACGGCGCGGACCAGACCGGTGCGAATCAGCACGCGGCTCGCTACAACGAGCTCTGTCGACACTTCCGGAAGCGCTACGCGAATCCGGGCGGGGTCGTCGAGCCTGTCTCCATCACCGGCTACCAGATCCGCTTCCGCTACGGGCGCTACCGCAACACGATCTGACTTCTCGTGTTATACCTACATGGCAACCCGAGGAGTCTATCATGGCACTGACCACCGCGTTCCCCCGCCCGCAGCTCGGCGACATCTTCGTTCGACGCAACCTCAACGGCTCTGAAGAGGAGTCGATGGTGCTGTCGATCCAGTACAGCACCCGGCCCGGCGGCACGGCGCTCTGGCAGGCGACGCTCATGACCAAGAACGGCATCGAGTTCGTCGGCTGCGACCGCGAGCACCGCAACATCCACGACTGGCGCCCCGCCACCTACATCTTCGATGAGGTGAACGCGAACTGGTATTCCCCCGAGGAGAAGGCCAAGCTCGAAGAGGAGCGCGCCGCCGCGGCGGCGAAGGCGGCTGCCGCTGCCGCTGCCAAGGCGCCCGAGCACAAGGACGAGTTCCTTGTCGCCGACGCTGCCGACATCACCAACGCGATGACCCGGAAGCGCGCCGCGACGAAGCTGCCGACGGTTACGTTGCCCACTCCCCAGGTGTAGCGCATGGCGGGCCCCGATAACCAGCAGATGAAGCAGTTCATCATCCCTCCGGGGGAGATGCAGACGAACTATGCGCCGGGTCAGCTGGCACAGAAGATCGTCAACTTCGAGGCGTCGCTGGACAACACGTTGGCGACGGTGGAGGGGCCCACCATCTATGAGCCGAAGCGGGGCCCATTCGACCCCGCTTCGGTCTTCGGGGAGATGCACGGCATCTTCCACGCGTCGCTGATGGGTGGTACGGCGGACGTGCTGCTCGTCCGGTCGGGGACGAAGCTCTACCGGCACGCGGGCTGGGCGAGGAACTGGGAGGAGATCTACAGCGGGTTGACGTCGGATACGCGCCCGACCTACCCCGACCAGTTCCTCGTCTTGAACGACAAGATCATCTGGACGAACGGCATCGACATTCCGCTCGTCATCGACGCCCACGGCGCGGTTCATCCGCTCGGGTTCTCGCAGACTCCGAGCGCGCCTTCGGTGTACGGGCCTGCTCAGTACCTCGACAAGCAGCACTTCTACCCGAACGCGGCGGGCTACTCGTGGCGAGGTGACATCGGTACGCCGGGCGACGTGCTCAATGGTACGTCGGGCGCGATTCTCGACGGCGCGTGGTCCTACGTCGTTCAGTACGAAGACATCTACGGCAACCTGTCGGCGCCGTCTCCGACGTCGATGGTTGTGTCGATTCGTACGATTCAGGCGGATCCGATCGTGATCAACGACGGAGACGACCAGACCGGCGCGACGATCGATGATCTGACGCGGCAGTTTCTTCTTCGGCTTACGGGGATCGGCCCGGACCACACCGTGGCAACGCATGTGTATCGCACTCCGGATACGCGGCGCGCGAGCACGATTCACCGGTTTCTGGTGCGGCTGCCGGGCCGCGATCTTTCCGTCTTCGGCGACCGTCGCTCTGACGCCGACCTGGGTCGGCCGCTGGAGCCGACAGTCGCGATGCCGACGTTCCGCACGATGTGCGCGCACCAGGGCTGCCTCATCATCGCGAACACGCCGGCCGACCCGGGCATCGTTCGGCGGAGCTCTCCGGGCTTCCCGGGCACGCTGCCGGCCGACGAGTACATCTACCCCGACACCGGCGGTGCCGAGGTCACGGCGGTGGCCTCGCACGCGGGCTACTTGTTCGCGTTCACCGAGAACGCGGTGTACGACATCAGCAACTTCGAGGTCGCCGCTCCGGTGGCGCAAGGCGTCGGCTGCGCGGCCCCTCGAAGCATCAAGGCATTGGCGAGCGGGCAGCTCATCTGGCTGGCGCGCGACGGGTTCTACACGATGGACGTGAACCGTCGCATCACGAAGGTCAGTGTTCCGATTCACTCGATGATGCGGACGGACCTGAATCCGTCCCGGTACCGCAAGGCCGTTGCTGTCGTCGAGCCGCGTAGCCAAGAGTATCGCTGCGCGGTGCCGCTGGCCGGGAAGCATCGCAACACCCGCATGCTCGCGTACGACGGCACGAACTGGCGGCGCGTCGAGCTCGACATGACGATCGAGGACATCTGCCAGACCGACGACTACCGGCAGTACGTGCTCTTCGCGGGTACCTATACGACGACAGAAGCAGGTGAAGAAGGGCCAGTTACTGTCATTCACAAGAATGTGTTCGTCGCCGACCACGAGTCGTTGGCGTTCGAGCCGCCGGCTCGGTCGGCGTTCTATCGGTCGAGCTGGATCTACGCCGACGCGACGGGCATGTCGCCGGTGCATGTGCGGTCGCTGTACCTCGGCATGGTCGACGGTAGCAACACGACGTTTACGATCCGGTTCTACCGGAACGGCTCCTGGGACCCGGTCATCGAGATGACCGACGTTCTCGCGATCGGCGTTGACGACGGTAGCCGAATCGTAACGGACATCGCGGGCGATGCGATTCTTGGCGAGGCGAAGACGCATCGGCCACGTCTCTTCTGGCGCATGGTGCCGGTCGGTCTGGAGAACGCCAACAGCTGGGCCTTCGAGATCCAGGTGGATTACCCCAACCACGTCGAGCTGGCAGCCTTCGCGTTCGACCAGAGCGCCGCCAGTCTCGGCAACGTCCGCGGCCGCGTGCCGCTGCGAGCTGACCGATGAGCTATCTCTTCCCGAAGCGCGTACTCCGCACGGCCAGCGTTCTTGACCCGGTGCCGCTGACGGAAGACTTCGCGCCCGCCGCGGACCGCATCAGCGGTCGGCTCAACGCCCACAACTTCGACGACGCGATTGCCTCGACCGTGGCGGTGGACCCGGCAGCCGTGACGGAGACGTTTGTCTACCGCGTCGCAGTGCCGTTCGGCGACACGCACCCGGCGACGAGCGTGGAGCCATGGACAGGCTCGCCGGACGAGACGATTCCGGCGTCGGGTACTCTGAATGAAGACGCATACCTCGTCCAGAATACGTTTGAGTGGCAGGCAATCACCGAGTTCGACGGAACGGCCGCCATCGTCAATCTCAGCACCGGCGTCTCCGTGCTCTGGGTTCATGCGTTCGCGCAGTTCCTCTGGTACGGGTTCTACCAGCAGCTGTATACGACGACGCCTATCTGGGGCGCACAGCACGCGAATGGCGCCGACACGCAACCCGTGAATCTGCACTTCGCTCTTCGAGTAGACGGTACGGTGCTCGCCGACACAATCACTGGGATCGACAACGTACCGTACACCGCATCGTTTCCGTTCAAGCCGACGCAGCAGCGGCTGTCTGACCCCGACGACCCGACGGTAAACACAGTGCTGCCGGGACCGCAAGACATCAAGGGGCGGCAGATCTGCGCCATCGGTCCGGCTACGGGGCCGGTGCGCATCAGCGCGTGCGTGCCCGTACAACCGGGCGACCACACGGTCGAGATTGTCGTACGCCGCGTTCCGCGGCAGCTGGAAGACGTATCGCCGATCTACACGGAAGAAGACAACGTTTACATCTTCAGCCGGCAAGTCATCGTCACGGAGCTGAAGAGCTTCCCTGTCTCCAGCGTGACCGGGGCCGACGTGACGACGCCTGGGTTCGAAGAAGAAGAGCCTGTCGCGAACTCGACGATGTACGTGCAGCGAATCCAACCGCTCATCGTCGCGTACAACGACGTACAAGAGGGCAACCTCGCACGCGGTGCGTTGATGCACTACCACCTTCCGAAAGCGTTGCGCCTTCGAGACACGGTGCGCGCCGTGTTCCCGACGCCGGAGAAGTTCAACAACGTCTACCCAGGGTTCACGAGCAGCTCGATCGCCTCGACGCATTACAGCGGCGCTCCCGCAGTCGGCTGGGCTTTGATCGGAGGCAGCCCCTCGACCGAGCTCATCATCGAAAACATCAGCGTCGCGGAACCGGTGCGGATTCTGGTGACGGCGAATGTCGAAGTCGTGAACATCTACGGTGGCGAGTACACCATGTCGTCTGGGGCCGCGTCGTTCGGCGCGTTTGACTACTCGCTCAGCGCCAGCTCAGATTATTGCGGCGGGTTCGCCGTGTTTCGCCTGATGTGGCGACTGACAGGGTCCGGCGACGCGGGGTGGGTACCTCTTCAAGAATCAACCGCGATGGTCAACTCATTCGCGTGGATTGTAGATCGTGCCCCGTACGAGTTCGCCGAAGTTCAGCTGCTCGCGGAGCTTCAGTTCAACGTGCCGATCGCCAACATCGACATCGGTGTGTTTGGCGCCGTAATGAACGCGGTAGAAAATGGGACGACCTCGTATCCAGATCTTGACCCCGGCACGCAGCAGAACGAGTTCGTCATCAATCGCGGTAGTATGGTCCTGCTCGGGATGAGGAACTGATGGCAACGATCACACCGTCAACGACGTACCCGGACGGTACGACACTCAATGTCACGGGCCACAACGCGAACATCTACTCGACGGTCGCCGGCAAGGGCATTCTGTCCGAGCCGAACGGCGGGCTCCAGCAGGTGAACCTGGACGCAGCGTTCCAGGTGCGCGCCGACCACGTCATGGCGGAGGAAGCCGTGCGTGCGCGGCAGGACAGTTTGACGACCCCGATGGACATCTATAGCAACGGGTTCGGGACGCTGCTCGATGTAGACGGTAACTACGTGGCGATCGGGGGCCTCTGCCACCGCGCCTACATCCCGTTTGATGTAGACGCGCTCGTCTGGGAGTGGAGCTTCTTCCTCGCGGCGTTTCGACCCGCGGTCACGGCGAAAGAAACCGCAGGGGGAGCGGCGTACACGCCAGACGTCGTGTTTCGAGTTTACGTGGACGGGACCGAGTTTCCGGCGATGCGGAGACAGCCTCCCGTGTCCGCGCGCGTCAGTTCGACGATTTCTGAAACGGCAAACGCCGAGGCGGTTTCTGCGAACTGGTACGACTTCACGCATCTCCAGAAGAACGTGTCGAAGGGCTTCCACGACGTCGCCGTGAAGGTCTATATTCAACCCCCGGTCGATCAGGACACGAAGTTGTCGCTCGACGTAATCATGCCGGGAAACTGGATCTCGCCGACGTACGGGCCCACCGATGAAGTAGCAGGAACGCTGCACCAACGCGTCACACTCGGAACCCGAAGCGTACGCTGCGTGATGTTCAGGTAACCCGTCGACCGCGTGCGCGCCATGCGATATACTCGCGGTCGAGGTGAAGAATGCTTCCAGGCATCGCCGCCACATTGACGGGGCTCGGAACGGGCGCGGGCATGGGCCTTGTCGGCGCGGCCGGTCAGGCCATCGCGTCCGCGGTTGACCCGGCGGCGCGCGCGTACCGGAAGCAGCTCAAGAAGGACATCTCCGCGATGGAGCGCGGGCAACTCGGCCTCAGCGAGGCCGAGAAGCGCACCATGCTCGCGGGGGCGCAGCGTTCGCTTCAGGCGCAGACGGCGGGGGCGGAGGCCGACCTTCGGCGCTCCGCCGCGGCCCAGGGCGGCTTCGGTCGCTCCGGCGCTCAGCAGAAGGCGCTTGGGCAGACGACGGCCGGCCAGCAAGAAGCGATGGCTCAGTACGCCGGCAAGGTTGATGAGCTGTCGCAGCAGAAGGCACAGCAGCGCTTCGCCGACATCATGCGCCGCGTGGAGAACAAGCGAGCCGAGGCGCGTCAGACGGGCGCGCAGATCGCGCAGGGTGTGGTGGGCACGACGCTCGCGGCGGCGAAGGACCTTCCGCTTGAGAAGGCGCTTCGCGCGTACCAGCTCGGCCAGATCGGCCAGGAAGAATACATGCGGCAGGCGGGCATGACGGTCGCGCCGGGTACCCTTGTTCAGCAGCCCTAAGTAGGAGATACCATGGCAGATACTTCTGGATACGGTAGCTTCTACGACGCGTATCAGCAGGCGTTCGGCATCTGGAACGACAAGCTCCCGACGACGGACGCCGACCAGATGAAGGTCGCGTATCTGTTCGACAAGGCGGCGGCGGACTACGCGAAGTCCAAGAACCTCGAACAGCTGAAGCGCGACACGGCGATGATCAGCGCCATGCTGAAGCAGGTCGCGCAGGCGCAGAGCTACCACGCGAAGCTGGCGGAGACGCAGGGCAAAGACAGCCGCACGACCGCGAAGCTCATGACGGACCGCATCAACAACATCAACGACAACATGACCCGCATCGCCGGGCAGCGGTCGAAGTTTCGTGAAGAGTACTTCACCGATGCGCGCGCGGCGCTCGATCGTAACGACGTTTCGGGCGCGTGGGAGACGCTGTTCCGCACGCTGACGAACAAGGGCGCCCGCGCGGTAGGCAACGAGCCGGAGTCAGTCCCGCTCGCGGCGCAGCTCGTGAGCCTGACGATGGGCGGCAAGAACCTAAGCGACGTCGATGCGAATGCCGTGGCCGAGCGCGCCGGCGGCACGACCGAGTTGAAGAATCGCATTCGTTCGTTCGTGCAGGAGGCGCAGCAGAAGGACGTCGAGATCACGAACACCGTCAAGATGTTGAAGAAGGCCAACGATGCGCTGATTGTCGCGCGAGACAAGATCTCCGCCAGCGCGAACGTAGATCCGACGCTGCTCGAAGAGGCGCAGAAGGCGTCTGCCGAGGCGCAGGAAGTGATCAAGTCGATGGCGACCGAGACGCCCGAGCAGCTCAGCCAGCGGCTGGAAGACCTGCGCGCGATGGACTCGCAGTACCAGGGACTGCTGAAGCGCGCCGAAGACGCGCATCGGCTCGCGGTCACGCCGGGGCAGGAAGGCGCGCACGGCAAGGTCGGCCGCGTCATCGCGAACCCCGACTTTCAAGCGTGGGCGAAGGACAACGGGTTCGACAACCTGGGCATGGCCCGTGTCGATGAGAACGGGAAAGTCTACTACACGGCCGGCAAGGACGACATCCGGGCGCTGGCCCGCTTCGCCTTTCAGCTGAAGCATCCGAACCGCCAGGGGCCGTTCCTCGCGGGTCGCGGCTCGGGTCAGTTGGTGACGGTCACGGCGACGGACCCGGCGCTCCGGGAGCGCATCCTCACGGAGTACAAGCTCGCGAACGGCCAGTACGCCATCGACACGGACGGGAAGACGGTCCTCTCTCCGGAAGACTACAAGAAGCGGCTCGCCGAAGCAGGCACGACCCCGTCCGGGTACCGCTTCCTCGCGGCAGGTGATGACCAGTACGTCAAGACGCCGGAAGGGGAGACGTTCAAGTACACGGCGTCGGGATGGGAGAGGGCAGACGTTCCCGCAAACGCGCAGGACCTCGGCCTCGCGGCCGTGTACAACGACGATGGTACGGTGAAGCGCTACTTCACGGGCGCCGATCTCGCCGCCACGGGCGGGGTCTACGGTGAGGCCAGCCCCGAAGAGGCCGCGGCCATCGTCAAGAACTCTCCGGTGCGGACGGTCGCTGCCGATCAGATCAAGAACCTTGGCGAGGTCCAGGTCACGGGCTTCCGGGACAAGATGCACGCCGGCACGGAGATGCGCTACGGCACGGGCGCCATCAGCCTGAACAACGGGCAGTTCGTCGTCACGCGCGGCGCCAAGGTAGAAATCCGGGAAGAGGGGAAGCCGGACCTCATCGCCATGGGCGCGCGGGCGTTGCCCGGGCAGCTGGGGCGGGAAGCCACGGCAGCGCGCGCCGAGGCGCGCGACGAGCGGCTGGTGAAGGAGGCGCTGTCGCCCGACGCCGTCTCGAAGATTCCGGGAGTCGACAAGCCCGTCCCGCCTCCGCCCGACGTTCCGGTCACTGCGCTGGACGTGGCCGCCGCGAAGTCGCCCCAGGCATGGGCGCGAGGGGAAGCACTGGGGCGCCTTGATGTGGGCTCGGCACCGGGCACGATGGAAGCCACCAAGCTTCAAACCGAGGCCGAGGAAGCCGCGACGGCGCCTGCAACTACGGCGCCGGCTGCGACGACGGCGCCGGCCGCGGCGACGGCTCCCGTGGCTCCTGCGGCGCCTGCGCCGAAGGCCCCCGCGGCGCCCGCGCCGACGACGGCGGCTACCTCGACGAGCCCCGCGTCGACAGCCCCTGCTCCGACTGCACCGCCCGTGACGTACGTGCCGTCGACGATGGAAGGCGATGTTCGTGTCGCGCAGCCGACGCTGCCGACGCCAGCCATCGAGACGGGAGTTCTGGGCACCGAGACGCGGACGTTCCAGCAGGCCGGGCAGGAGCGAAAGCCGCTCTTCGAGAAGCTCAAGGCAAAGCGCGAAGAGGCGAGGCGCTTTGGCGGAGCCCCCGCTGTGGGCGCCGAGAAGGAAAGGCGCAAGGAGCGAGTAGGAAGCGAGCTCCCCGAGAACGCCGCCGCACCGAAGCCGAAGCCTGTGTCCGCCAAGGAAGCCGCCGCGAAGACCGCGTCGTACAAGCAGATCCCGTCACCCAGCCTCGAAGGCGTAGGTGAGGGCGTTCCGGAGCAGGCGCAGACCTCGGCCGGCCGCACGTCCATCGCAGAGCGGCGAGCCGCCGAACTGGTAGAAGGCCCGAAAAAGATGGTGACTCCGTACGTCGAGTCTCCGGCGGAAGCGCAAGTGCGCATAGCTGCCGAGGCCGCGGCCGAGGCGGAGCGGAAGCGCCGCGCGAAAGAAGAAGCCGACAAGGCCGCTCGTGAGTCGGGAGTGAGGCCAGAGCCCACACTGCCGTTTGTACCGATCGCGCCGACGGAGAAGGGAAAGCTCACCACGTACCGCCAGCTCGGGAGGTCCTGATGCCCCCTCGTACGAAACTTCTTGCCGAGGCCGTCGGAGCCGTGACGCCACCTCCCGCCGCGCTTCCTGCCGCCGTCGCCGCACCGGTAGGGGCTGTCGCAACCCCATCCGCGGTCAAGCCCGCGGTCGCGACCGCCGCTGCAACTGGCGCTGCCACGGGCGCCGCAGTCGCACAGCGCCGGTCGCCGGGACGCCAGCAGAAAGCCTCGCCGGAAATGCTGGCGGCCAGCGGCGATGCGTGGATGGAAGAAGCGCAACAGCGGAAGGAAGCGCTGGAGGCAGTGGGCCGCATCCGCGACCTCCAACGCGCGGGCCAGATCGGCGAAGTGCAGATGTCGACCGCACCCGGAGAGACGCGTCGCCCGTCGATGCAGCCGCTCACCGTACACGCGGGGGAGCGACCGACTCCGGGCGGCGGCACACTTTCTTCGCGCCCCGATCGGGCGGTTAGCCCGACGATCGCACCGCGAACGGTAGAGTGGGAGCGCAAGCCGATGCAAGAGCTCGCGAACCAAGCGATTGGTGCAGGACGGCTCTTCACCGCAGCGATCTCCGCGTACGACAAGGGGAAGGCAAATCTTGAAGCAAAGATTCAAAGCGGCGCAGTCGCGCCGATAGACTACAAAAAGTTGGCAGAAGACCAGCAACGTCGGCTCCAAGACGTGCTGAACCTTGCCGCGCAGATGCGCGAGTACGGGTACGTCGGCACCAACGAACAGCTGATGGACAAGTTCGCGCCGAAGTAATCAGTTCCTACATCCTCGCGCCTGCAACCGCTTCGTCAACATGCTACGATGCGGTGCGGGCGCAGCCGCGTTCTGGCTGCCCCGACCCCAGGAGACACGATGGCCGGGAAGCCCGATGCCGCCCAGCAACTCGCCGCTCAGAAGTTCTTCCTTGAGCGTGAGCTGAAGCAGACCGCCGAGAAGAAGCAGGCCGAAGCCGCCGCTGCGGCCCCCGCGCCGGTCGCGCCTTCTCCGGCCCCCGCCGCACCTGCTCCGGCCGCCACGACTCCTGCCGCTCCGAAGCAGAAGAAGACCGCACGGCCCCCTGGCCCTACGGTAACCAAAGCCGCGGAGCCTGTCAAGGCGCCTCCTCTTGAAAAGTTTGAGCTGCCCCCTGACCTGAAGCGCATCGTCGACTACCGCCAGTTCTTTGATGTCGCGACGGGCCCGACGTTCAACCGCGCGGTTGCGGCGTATAAGCTCCGCACCGGGCTGCCCTTCGAGCAGATCAACAAGGTTGCCGAGGCGCAGGGCGTCAACCTGGAGAGTCTCTACGAGGCGCGGCGCAAGGGCCGCAGCTACGACGAGGTCGCGCAGGCGAACCGCGAGCGCGGCGTGCTCGGTTTCATGCCGGTCAACGAGCGCGCGGCGGCGTTCAAGAAGATCGTTGACGCGGCCGAGAAGGCCCAGCAGGGCATCGCCAGCGACACGATTGAAATCGTGCAGTCGGGCGCCGACAAGGGCGTGTCCGGGGCTGCCGGCGGCGCGACTCTTGGCGCCGTGATGGGCGGGCTCGCGGGCGGGCCGGCGGGCGCGGCTGCCGGCGCCGCCGCCGCGGGTGCCCTGGGCGCGCGAGGCTACCTCGCCGCGGGGACCAGCACGGAGCTCCCTGAAGTCTCGAAGCCGGGCGAGCACGGCTACACCGTGGCCGCGCTGCTCGTGCAGGGGCTGAAGAAGGACAAGAACGCCGTCCAGTTGTACGACCTCTACGGGCGTCGGTCCGAGACGGGTGCGACGCAGCGCTACATTCAGCAGCGTACAGAGGAGCTCGCGCGCCGCGCGAACATCTCGGTGTCGCAACCCGATGCGACGGAGCGCATGGCGAAGATTCGTCGGCAGGCCGTCAACGAGATTATGGCGTACAAGACCGTCGGGCAGTGGACGCCCGCGGTCACGATGCAGGATGTCGAGGTCACGGAAGGGCGTGTGCCTCCCGGCTTCTTCGGCGCGCTGAAGCCGAACATCGAGCTCATCGGGTTCAACAACAAGAATCAGGCGGTGTTCCGCCAGGAGTCGCCGCTCGGCGTACTCTTCCGCGCGATTGACGTTCCCCAGGCGGCCATCGTCGGCAAGCTTGAAGGCGGAACGGCGGCACAGGGCGTCCAGACCGGCGCAAACTTCCTGGACTACGCGCTGGAGGAGACGGAGGGCTCCTCGGCGTTCGTCCGCGCGCCCGTCGTCGCCGCGGGGTTCGTGGCCTCGGTGGCGTTCCCGGATGTGCTGGCTGCGGGAGACGTCGCGTACAAGGGCATCCGCGCCGCCGCGAGGACGGCGAAGTTCAAAGTCGCTGCGCCGAAGGCGACCGAGCTGCTGCGCGTGGCCGCGGAGGCTCGCAAGGCAGGACAGTACGAGAAGGCGATTGAGGCCGAGGCGGAGCTCCGAAATCTGCTCCCCGTCGCAGCAGACAGCCTCGACCGGTTCGACGCCGAGGCGGCGCGTGCGATCAAGATGCACGACCCCGAGAGCGACATCTACAACGAGGACCTCGCTGCGCTGATCGGTGGCGGGCCCGGCGACTTCTCGCAGCAGGTGGCGCGCGAGGCCGAATCGCGGACGTGGCTGCACCCCTCGTTGCGCAAGGACATCCTCAGCGCGAAGCTCAAGAAGCGCGACATTCCGATGACCGCGTACTCGGAGCTCTACAACACGCGGCGTCAGCTGGAGCGCATCTCCGAGGCCAAGGCGAGCTACCTCGCCAACGCGCCGAAGTCGACCGACGCGTACGCCGAGTTCTACGCCCGTGGCGCTACGCGCGACGTGCTGAACCGCGCGAGGGCGCGCCTCGCGAAGGACAAGGAGTTCAAGTTCCCGACGATTTCCGCCGACGAGGTGAATGAGCTCGCCGACATCGTGGCGAAGCGCGCGCCGTTGGCGCTCACCGACGAGAAGGCGTTTCGGGCTGCGCTCCAGGCCGACCTGAAGGCGAGCCCGAAGTACGGCACGGAATACTACGCGCCGCTGCGGCAGGCGCTGCACACGCCCGGCGAGAGTCGGCTGCCCTCGCAGCTGGCGCGCAAGCTCAGCGGAGTCAAGGGCAAGACGATCGACGAGATTCGGATTGCTGACATGGCGCTCTTCGACCGGGCGCTGCGCGCGGTTGAGCAGAACAACGAGGCGCGTGGGCTGGCTGCGGCGCTGCTCCGCGACGAGATCGCGGACCAAGCGAAGATCAACGTCCAGCCCGTCGCCATCTTCGACGACGTCGTGGCACGAGGGCCGGACGGCGCGCCGGTGCGCCTCTCCCCGGGTGGCTCGCTGTTCCTCTACAAGCTGCGGCAGGTTCTGCCGAACGCGAAGTTCGAAGATCTGGTGCAGGCGGCGACTGGCGTCGAAGCCATGGCGAAGGGGGTCGCGGCGCGCCAGAAGCGTGACCTGTTCGACGTCTACCGGGACATCGGGGTCGAGCGAGGCACGCTTGAGGACTTGGCGCGCGCCGGTGGCGTGCCGATTCCTCCGGCCGCCCCCGCGGCTCCTGCGGCCGCGGTTCCTGCCGCTGCGGCCGCCGCGACGTCGGTAACGCCGAGGGCTGCATCGAGCGCCGCTGCGCGTCTCGCCAGCATGCGGCCGCCGATCCCGGTGGGTACGCCGCTGGTGGACATCGCATCGGCCGCGGACGCGCGGAGGCTCTTTGACGAAGCGCTGGCGCGGCCGACGCCGCTCGTGCAGTTCTCCCAGGAAACGGCCGACGGCGCGGGTGTCGCAAAGGGCATCATCATCGGAGACGCCCGCGTCATCGTGGACGAGCCGACGAAGGGCGGACCGCTCCGCGTCATCGTCCGTGTCGGCGACGCGCCGGTGCGGTCGCGTAGCCTTCCGCCTACCTCGACGCGCGCTGCGTTCGAGCAGGGCATCGCCGAAGCCGAGAAGCTGATGGAGGCTCGCGTCGCCAAGGGCGAGCCGGCCATCCGCAAGGCTCCTGAGATCAAGCCGGCGGCGCCCGCGACGCCTCCGGCGGTTCCGCCCGCAGCCGTGACTCCGCCGACCCCGGCGGCCGCTCCGACGGCCGCGGCTCCGCCGAAGGCGACTGCTCCGGCCCCCGGCGTGCTCCCCGTCCTGGCGGACACGGTCGAGGGCCGGAAGGCGCAGCTGCGCGAGTACCTGCGCGCCAACCCCGGCGTGAAGATCAAGCCGCTCTTCGGCGGATTCAAGCTTGACCCGAAGGACGTCAGGCAGGTTCACGCCGAGGTGAAGGCGGAGCGCGCCGCGGTCGAGGCCGCGCCGGCCGCCGAGGCGGTCGTCGAGGCCCCGAAGGTGCCGGCCGCCATCCCGACGCCCGAGCCGCCGAAGGCTCCCGCGCCGACCGTTGCTCCGACGCCCGACGTCGCGAAGCTTGAGGCGGAGATGGAGCGTCTTCGCAGTGAGCGAGACATCGCCCTCGAAACCGACGACCTGGACGAGGCGAACGCCATCGACCGGCAGATGGACGCGCTCAGCCGGCGACTCGACGCCGCGAAGGCGGCCTTCGTCGAGGCGCCGGTCACGCTGACGCCCGCAGACGCGATGTCCGACATCCTTCGCGCCGACGTTGCTTGGATGGAGGCGATCCGAAAGTTCGGCGAGAACAGCGAAGAAGCCGCTGCGGCGTTTGAACGCCGGCAAGCCGCCTTTGCTCGCGCAGAAGCCCCGAAGCCTCCGACTCCTGCTATTGCAGAACCGCCTACCCCTACCCCTATCACGGCGGCTGTCGAAGCGCCAGTCGAAGCGGCAAAGCCGATCCCGTGGTATGACACGCTGGAGAGTGAGCAGAAAAAGCGCCTCTTCGCAGCGATGACTGGTTTGGACGCGGAAGCCCAGAAAGAGGCGGCACGGGCGGACAAGATGACCGCGCCGTTCGGTCGTGTGCCGGTGGGTGCGGCCGGGTTTGACGCATGGCTCAAGAGCTACGTCAAGGACGCGTTTCTTCGGGGGCTTCGCCGGGGAATGACTCCCGACGAAGCGGAGGTTTACGCGAAGGCGGAATCTCGCGTCGCTGTGGCGAAGCACAACGAGAAGCGGCCCACGGACGTGAACTGGCGTCGCGCCGACATCACCGGCGATGACACGATCGAACGCGCGAAGGCGAACATTCTCTCCAAGATGGAGCCTTCGACGCCTCCTGCGAGCAAGGCACCGATCGAAGTTGCGGTCGAGGCTGCGACCGAAGCGCCGGCGGTTCGTGTGGCGGACGCGGACATCGACAAGTCGCCCGAGGTCAAGAAGGCCCAGAAGCCGCGCAAGGTGGCCGAGAACAAGCTCAAGATTGCGCGAGGGAAGCAGGAAGACGCGCAGGCTGCGGTCGACGCAGCGAAGACACCCGCCGCTAAGAAGAAGGCGGCGCAGGCCCTGACCAAGGCGACCGAGGAGCTCCGCGCGGCGGAGGTCGCGGACGAAGCAGCAGAGCTGGAGTATCAGGCGGCTCGGAACGTGGCGGAGAAGCGCCTCGCCGAAGAGGCGGGGAAGCAGCAGCCGCTGCCCCTGGGGCCGCGGGCCGAGGCGCCTGCGCCGGCCCCGAAGGCCGAGGCGCCGAAGGCCGAGGCGCCGGAGGTTTCTCGCAGCATCAGCGTGAAGAGCGAAGCGTTCCGGGTCGACATGGACCGGGCGCGCCGGTCGCGGATTGCCGACGTCATGATCGCGCGAATCATGGGCGTCGACACTGGACACGAGTACGAGGACATCCCCAAGACGTTCCGGGTCAGCGCGCAGAAGCGACTCCGTCGGGCGGGCGAAGGTCTACAAGCCGGCAAGATCACCGAGCAGGAGTACTTCAAGCTCGTCGCGGCGATCACCGACGACCTGGACGATCAAGCACAGATCCGACGCGCCCGCGCGACGCAGGGACCGAAGCGGGGCACGGACTGGGTGCGTTCGCGTCTTCTCGCGGCGCGCGCCGACGGCCGGCTCGACGACGCCGGGGTGGAGCTCGCGGACTGGTTCCTCCAGCAGAACCCGCGTCTCGCGGATGAGCTCGCGATCTCCGTCCGCAAGGGCGGCGAAGACAGCATGACGGCGGGCTTCTACGAGCGCGCCTCGCAGCTCGTCGTGCTCATCAAGGACAAGGGCGACGAGCTGACGGCGACGCACGAGATCCTGCACCACACCGAGCGGATGCTGCCCGAGGCGATGCAGGACGCCATCCGCAAGGAATGGCGGAAGCAGCTCACGGCGACGCTGAAGACCGCGACGCCCGAGCAGCGGCCGTTCCTGGAGAAGATGCTCACGGGCGTCGATTACAAGGACGTGGCCGAGGCGTTCGCCTCGGGCAAGCTCCCGATCCAGTACTACCAGTTCTTGAACCCGTCGGAGTTCTGGGCCGTTCACGCCAGCGAGATCGTCGCGGGCCGTTTCGCCGCCTTCAACAAGGGACTCACGGCCAAGGCGAAGCAGTGGCTCGTCGAGTTCGTTCAGAAGGTGAAGAGCGTCTTCGGGCTCAAGTCTGACGCACCGATCATCCGCGGCCTCGACGAAGTGCTCGCCGGCAACGGCACTTTCGTCTCGAAGGAGACGCTCGGCGCCCGCGGAAAGTACCTGTCCGTGGAGCCCCCACAGCCCTCCGGTATCCCGGAAGCTGCGGCTCGTCAAACCGAAGACCCGAACATTCTCCGACAGGTGGGGCCGACCGGCCAGATCAAGGGTACGGTTCGCTGGGCGGAAGACGGGCGTGCCGTCATCGCGCTCTTCGACGGCGCGGACGCCTCGACGGTGCTCCACGAGGCCGCGCACATCGTTCGTCGCAACGCGCTCGACGTGAAGGACATGGAGAACATCACGACCTGGATCCGGCGGTCCGGCGTGAATGTCACGCACGAGTTCGGCGAGTTTGTCGGAAGCGCTGCCGACGTCGAACGCGCCGAGGAGCTGTTCGCCAAGGCGTTCGAGCAGTACGTCATGGAAGGCGTGGCGCCGACGCCGACGCTTGCCGAGGTCTTCGCGCATCTGAAGCGCGTGCTGGTCGACATCTACAAGGGCGTGACCGACCCGGTCATCGGGAAGCCGGTGGCTCCCGAGGTCAAGGCCGTCTTCGACCGTCTGCTCCAGGAGACGGAGGAGCAGTCGTTCCCGTCGCTGAAGCAAGTGATGCGGCGAGAGCTTCTTGGCGGACCAAAAGAGGACATCGGGTTCCTCCGCAAGTTGTCGGAAGAGGCTCAGCGCAAGGGTATTCCGCGCACGTCGGTCGAAGACCTGATGAAGCAGTTCGACACCGCGGCGGCGAAGAAGGTGGCGGACGACAAGCCGTACATCAGCTTCCCGGTCAAGGTGCTTGGGAAGCAGGACTGGACGGCGTCTGATCTGGCGGAGGCCCAGGCCGAGCTCGATAAGTCGCGCATGACGACGGCGGCGCGGAAGCGCGGGTTGAAGCTGAACCTCGCGGGGAAGCGGCTGGAGCAGACCGGTCTGATCGAAGAGGATACGGCGGTCGAGTCGCTTCGGAGCGTGCTCGCGAAGCAGGGCGACGAGACGGGGATGCCGGCGTACCTGCGCACCGGGCTGCGCTCGGTGGCGGCGGCCTTCTTCGGCGGCGACGTTGCGCGCGAAAAGGGCGTGCGCCTTATGCCGCCTGAGATGCGCAAGGCGCTCGACACGAGCGAGCGCGTCATCGAGAACGCCATCGGCGACACGGTGACGCTGGTGAACGACGCGCTGGAGTCCGGGAAGTCCGACGCACTGTACCGATTCCTGTCGGGAGACCCGCGCGTCACCCGGCTCGGCGGCCGGCCGATCACGTCGGGCGGACACGACTTCATGGAGTCGTTCCGCACCATGCTGCGGCGTACGCTGGAGAGCCTGCCCGAAGAACAGCAGTACGCGCTCAGCCGTCTCGCCGACGTGCTGAGCCAGCCGAAGTGGACGGAACATCTCACCACGATCGGGTACGAAGGCGTGGACGCAGACGGTCATCTGATCCCGTTCGCGAAGGCGACGAAGGAAGCGGCCAAGGTGCGCGACGACCTGGGCAAGGCGATCGAGACGCTACTGCATGCTTCGGGCAAGGCAGAGGACGAGCTCGGCATCGGACTGGCGCAGGCCATCTCCAGCGCAGTCGGCGCGCCAAACGTCGCGCGTCCGCCGTACGAGTTCAAGCTTGTGGAGCTCCTGACGTACATCGCCGGCAAGACGGGCCGCGGCTACGACGAGAAGGGCGCCTGGAAGATGTTCAAGGGCGACTCCCGGAACGCCGTCGAGACGTTCCTGGGGCAGGCAGGGGAGATCTACAACGAGCAGGCCAAGCGGCAGCTCGCCGTTATCATCGGCGGCTACGGCTCCGCGGACGTCGCGAAGCGCACGCTGATCAAGCTCGACCTGGGCATCAGCGAGCCGGCGAAGATGGCGTTCACGAGCTGGATCACCGGCGAAGCGTGGCCCGCCCAGTACACCGAGGAGATTCAGCGCATCATCGATCGGTATGGGCTGAACGCAGACTTCGTCGCAGACCGAATCCTGGGCGTCGACTACTACATCCCGAAGCAGGCGCGCGAGCGTATGGCGAACGCGCTGGCCCGCGTGAAGTATCGTCCCCTTGAAGCCTCGACGGGCGGCGACGCGTTCAACACGCTGTACCGATACATGAAGACGCGCATGACGCGCGGCAGCTTCTTCCTGCGGCAGCGCTACTTCATGGCGAACACGGTCGATCACTTCATCCAGTCCGGGATGACGTATGGCTGGGGCATCGCTGCGAACTCGGTCACGCGCGTCATCGCGCAGGACCTGATGGTGCTCCCCGCGTGGCAGCAAGCGCTGGAGCTCGCCCGGAAGCTGCCGGGCGGTGAGCAGCGCATCCCGCGCGATGTTCTGGAGCGGGCGCGGCGCGCGCTTCAAGCCAAGGGCGATCTCTTCGGCAATCGCATCGGTCAGCTCTTCGGCGCAGCAAAGTACCGCATTGAAGTGAACCCGATCCTCGAAGGGATCGACGGTAGCTTCCGCGCCGGCGACAAGGTGTACAGCTTCCGCGAGATCCGTAACCTCGCGGTCGAGGAAGGCGTCTTCGCCAGCTTCGACACACGGCAGCTGTCGAACGTGATTCAGCGCGAGGGTGCGCTGTTCATCAACACCGAGATGATGCGTTGGAAGAACGTGATCGAAGGAGAGGCGGCGCTGGAGAAGGCGGGCGAGGGTCGCGTCCTCCGCGGCAAGATTCAAAACTTCCTTGCCGACTGGCAGAGCACGGTCAGCGACACGGCCGAGGCTTGGGGCGAACGTGAGCGCCTCGGCGCCATGGTGGCGCTCATGGAAGCGGGCTACGACCCGCGTACGGCGGCGCGCCTGACCATCGACGCGCTGTATGACTACAGCCAGTCGATGACGAAGGCAGACCGCAGCATCCTCGTCGGCATCATGTTCCCCTTCTGGGCCTTCCAGAAGAACGCGAACGTGCAGGTCTTCAACAACCTGTTCAGCCCGTGGGGCGCGTACCGCATGATGTGCATCCGCCGAGCGCGCGAGCGCAGCGCCGATCTTCTCACCGAGGTGCTCTACGGCGCCGTCGGCGACGAGTTCGGGATGGACGTCGAGTCGATGCCGCCGAATCTCCAGGACAGCTACTACAGCATCGTCACGGAGTTCTACAATCAGTACAACGGCGACCCACCCGACGACGCGAAGCACGCGCTGCGCATGTTGCTTCTCGGCCGCGGCCGCGATGTAGAGGAGGGACGACTCTACGAGTTGTCGCCTGAGCTGCTGCGGATGCGCGAGGCGGGCCTCTTCTCCGACATTCAGCGGCTCTCGCGGTACGCGCAGGCCAAGCCGAGCAAGGTCAGTCGCGTGTCGTATCTGCGCGAGCGGGCGGGGTTCGCCGTACCGTTTCCGAAGACGGAAGCCGTACAGGTGTATCAGTCGCTTCTTGGCGACGACCACTCGTTCATGGAGATGTTCTGGCCGGAGTCGTCGATTGAAACCGGACTGCGGCACATCACGCAGATGGCGGCTACCCTCATCGTCGCGTCGTCGCAGGCCCCCGACCTTCTCTCGGGCGGGGCATTGACGGAAGGTGGCGCGCGCGAAGTGAAGGTCATGCGCGTCATCGAGCCGGTCTTTGACCCGGAGCGCTCGCCGATCCTCGCGCCGCTCCTCGCGGACATGAGCACCGACGCCATGCCGCCGAAGAAGCTGGCGCTCGGCGTGAGCGGTGCCGCCGAGATCACGCAGCGCGCGGCGACGGTGGTTCACCCGCTCATCGGCAAGATGATCGACGACATGTATGGCACGACGTTCCTCCGCGTGCCGGCCGACGTCGATCCGTTCATCGTCGATGAAACGGGCCAGAACCTGAAGCAGCTGCCGCCCGAGGAGATCGAGCGCATCCGCAAGCTGCAAGCGGAGTACCCTGACGCGGGCGTCCTGCGCGACCAGCGGTACTACGTCCGAGGCGGGGTGTGGTCGATGGCGTTTGAGAACACGCCGCTCTTGGGCGAGCTCAACGCACTGCTGCTCCGCTGGGAGCGCGAGCCGATGGAGCGCACCAATCTTCGCGGTCAGATTCTGCGGGTGTGCAGGGCAGCACTCGGCATTGACGTGTCGATGACGTCGCCGCAGCGGACCGTGAAGTACGAGGAGCCGACGAAGCTCCGCGAGACGAAGGGTATGTAACCCGGCGTCGGGGCTACGCAAGTAGCCTCGGCGCGTTCTTCGTGATACCGTATCGTGCCAGGAGCGGTCATGCCCGATTCAGTGACTCAGTTCAGCGGCGGCTTCTACGCCGTCCCGAACGCCACCGCGACCCAGACGGCCGCGTATACCGACGGCGTGTTGGTCAGCAGCATCGCGGTCAATCGCAGCGCCTCGGTTCCGCTCACGGCGATCACGGCGATCGACACGACCGCCGCAGGCGTGAAGTTCTCGAACTACTACACGCTCCGCAGCGCCTACTCCACCACGATGGCCTCGCAGGTGCGCGGGCGCATTCGTTGGATCACGGCGGCCGTCTCTCCGGCCGGCGCCACGGGCCGCGTCAACCTCGACATCCGACGCAAGGACACCTCGGGCAACATCACGTCGATCAGCGGCGTCACGAAGGGCTCGGGCAAGCCCCGCGCGCTGGACGCCGGCATCGGCACCATCTACACCGACAACCAGATCGTGGTGAACCTTCCGAGCATCACGCTCGCGCCCGGCGAGAGCATTGTGGCTGTCGTCGAGTTCGAGGTCATCGCGACGGCGGCGGGCAACACGCTGGCCGTGTCGCTCAAGACCGACCCGGATACGGCGGGCGAAGAGCTCGTTGTGGAGTTCGACGTCGGGCAGCCTTAGCGACTGACGGGCTTGCGATCTGCATCATCGCGCGGTACTCTTGCAGTGCCGTGAGGGCCCCCGTATGCAGAGCAATACCCCTGTACTCGCAATACCGCTGGTTGACGCGAACTCGCCGACCCAGTACGCGACGACTGCGGCTACCGTCGACAACACGACGGTCATCACGCTGAACCTCGGCCGTCCCTTCGTGAAGGTCGGACTGGTCCGCTTCAAGATGGATCACGTCGCTGGCGGCGCGGCTTCGTTTCAGCCCATCATCTTCTCGAAGAGCGGCGTGACGACGGCCGGGGACATCAGCCAGGAGTTCCAGGGCGCGGTCACGCTGGTCGCGAATCTCTTCGACCCGCAGCTCGCGGACGCCCCGGTCGTGATGCAGGCCGACGTGAACGGGCGGCTGTACATGATGCCCGTCCCGAACGCGGGCGCGAACAACCAGTTCACGTACGCGCTGCGCTTCATCGTCTACGCGAACGGGTAGGAGACGCCATGCCGACGTCGGGACAGACATCGTATCCGGTTCCTCCGGCCACTGGCGGGTCCGTCGCGGGCGCGAACACGCAGATCCAGTTCAACGATGCGGGTGCGTTTGGCGGCGACGCCGGCCTCGTCTTTGACAAGACGACGGGGAAGCTGACCGTCGGAAAGCAGCTTGTCATCTCTTCGGGCGCTGTCACCACGTCCGCGCCGCTGCTCGACCTCGCGCAGACCTGGAACGCCGGCGCGGTCACGTTCACCGGGCTGAAGCTCAATGTGACGGACACGGCGTCTGCCGCCGCGTCGAACCTCTTCGATCTCCAGGTGGGATCGGTGAGCAAGTTCGCGGTGGCCAAGAGTGGCAACCTGACGATCCCGTCGGTCGCCACGCTCAACTCCTCGCAGGCTCAGTTCCCGCTCGGCTCGGTCGTCGCAGGCAACTCGCCGGGAATCTCGTTTCTCGGGGCCACCAACACGGGCCTCGGGACCAACACGAGCAACCTCGCGGTATGGGTCAACGGCATCATTGGCCAGAACTACAACGCGACGAACCTTGAGTCGCGCCTCGCGTCGGACTGGACGTTCTCGTGGTCCTCCGCGACGAACAACAACGCGACGGCGGACCTTGCGCTTCGGCGTGATGCGGCCAACACGCTGGCGCAGCGCAACGGCACCAGCGCGCAGATGTTCCGCATCTACGCCACGACTGACGCAGGCGTGACCAACTACGAACGCGCGAAGGTGGGCTGGGTCGGCAGCACGTTTACGATTGGAACGGAGAAGGGCGGAACGGGGATCGGGCGCGGGATGGAGTTCCAGACCGATGGCTTTACCTGCCTGACCATCAACTCCAGCGGGTCGTTTATCTTCGCGGACGCTAAGAACATTGCGGTCGGTACGACGACCGGCACGAAGATCGCGACCGCGACCACGCAAAAGCTCGGCTTCTTCGGAACCACGCCCGTCACGCAGCCGGCCGCCGTCGCGGACAGCACGGGGACGGGGGACGTGGTCGCTCAGCTCAACGCCCTGCTCGCTCGGATGCGTAGCCTGGGCCTCATCGCACCTTAGGAGGCAACGTGGCCGACATCTCGTTCTCGCTCGACGGCGCTGCCGTTTCTTTCACCCTCGCGGATGCGGACGCGGCGCGCATCGTTTCCGCGTACACCGCCCTCCTGACGAAGCCGGACGCCGACGTGCCCTCGAAGCAGGACGTGGTGACCGAGATCGGAAAGGGTTTCGTGGCCGGCATCGCCCAGACGGCGATTCGCTATGAGCAGGAGCAGGCCGCGAAGGCCGCCGCCGACGCCGTGCCCTCCATCGACGCGGCGCTGGTTGTCTGATGGCATCCCCGCTGCCGGAAGGATTGACACCGCTTGAAACGGCGCTCATCCAGACGCTTCAGACGATGCATACGGATGTCATCAAGGAGCTGCGCGTCTTTCGCGTTCAGTTCCTGGGCGCGCTCGTAGCGATGGTGATCTTCCTCATCGGAATCGTCGCGCTCCTGAAGGGTGTTGACCCACGCATCGCGGCCGAAGCGGTGCAGGGCGTCACGTCCGTGTCCGTCCCCGCCACCGCTGGCGATGGAACCGGAAGCCCCTGACCGCTGCTACTTCAACGCCGGGGAAACAGGCGTGCTGCTCCCCGGTGGGCGCATCGAGCATCCGAGAGGCGGCGTGTACCGCATCGCGGACTGCACCTTTGAAGCCGACGCCGGCTTTCACCTGGAGGAAGAACACATGGATCCCGCTGCTCTCCCTACTCCTGCCCCCGCTCCGGCTCCCGAAGCGCCTGTCGCCGCGCCTGAAGCTCCGGCCGCTGCGCCCGCTCCCGCCCCGGAACCCGTTGCCCAGACGCTCGCTCCCGACCCGACCACCGCCGCCAGCGAGATTCAAGGCCTCGTCGGCGCGGCCGGCGGGGACTCCACGCTGGCCATCGCGCTCGCGGCCATCGCCGTCCTGGGCGGCGGGGCGGCGTGGAAGTTCTACTCCCAGCAGACGAAGCAGTCGCACGAGCTAAAGATGAAGGAGCTGGAGCTGAAGTCGCAGACGCCCAGCCAGAGCCCGCCGCCCTGCATCTTGAAGCACGGTGAACTGGAGGCGAAGCTCGCGGCCGTCGAGGCCAAGGCCGAAGCCGCTGCCAAGAGCGCCAAGAGCGCCGGCCTTCCGGCCGGCTTCGACGCCGACGAGATCGAAGAGCGCATCGAGAAGCTCGAAAAGGCCGCCGCTACGGCCGCCAAGAAGAAGGTTTGACATGGAACCCGTGCAGCCTCTGGAAACGGTGGAGCCGACGCTCGACACCGACGTTCTCGCCGTCGTCCCCGCTGATGCGCCTGCGCCGGAAGTGGCGCCGCCGACTCCGACCGAGGCCACGGTAGTCGTGGAGGAGGCCCCGGCGCATCCGTTTGCCAGTCTCTACGATTCGGCGGGCACCACCATCGTGGCCATCATCCTCGGCGCCGCGATCCTCGTGGGGATTCAGGTCGGCGTGCAGCGCATGTTCTCCGCAGCGAAGAACTCGCAGACGGCCCTCACGGCGTTCGCCACCTCGATGTGCGCCATCCTCGTCGCCATCTACGCGGCCGACATGCTGGTCGCTGGGCCGCATGTGGAGCTTCTAACTGAACAAGAGCGCATCACCACGCTTTCCTTCATTAAGGACATGACGATGTTGGTGTTCGCCTACTTCTTTGGCACCCAGTCCGCGAAAGAGGAATAACAATGCCGGCTCCCGTCGCACTCGTCCCCGTCGATCCGTGCATCCTGTCGAGCTACCAGAAGTCTGGTGGAACAGGCGGTGCGCGCGAAACGCTCATCCCGCTGCACAAGCTCGGTAAGGCCGGCGTGGCGCATCCCGCCACCGCAGAGGCGCTTCTTGCCCTGCATCATGCGGTGACGGCGGCCGGGGGCGACTTCCGCGTGACCGAGCTGCATCGTGACGTGGCGGTCCAGAAGATCGCCAGGGCGAAGTACGACGCATGGGTACGCGCCGGCAAGCCGCCTCCGTCATCTGCTTCGTTCGACGCGAAGACGATGAAGGCGGCGTACGTCGCCACCCCTGGCCGGTCAGGCCATAACGCCGGCCGGAGCATCGACATCGACCTCTCCTGCCTGAAGTTCCCCGGTGTCGCCGCCGATAAGCAGCTCGACAAGCTGTGGGAGATCGCCATCCCGCTCGGATGGGCTCCGGTGATCAAAGAAGCCAAGGAAGGCGCAAGCGAGAGCTGGCATTTCGACTGCTGGTCCGACCTGAAGGGCGCGAAGGACCGTCTGGGCTACGAGCAGGCGTGCCTCATTGGCGCAATCCTCGTCGGACATGGGGACCTCGAAAGCTACGCCGCCATTGTACA
>Ga0214917_10000276_pt1 | contig 66072 bp, 65 predicted proteins | sample LL_1208_BB_MetaG_FD_177983 | JGI IMG/M metagenome (GOLD analysis project Ga0214917, IMG submission 177983) | Freshwater microbial communities from Lake Lanier, Atlanta, Georgia, United States - LL_1208_BB | ecosystem: Environmental > Aquatic > Freshwater > Lake | place: USA: Georgia | collected... | reverse complement strand
TGACCATATTAGCACCCTCTTGAACATCCGCTTCAAGCTCTCTGAGGGCCTCGGTCGAGTTGCGAAAGTCCATCTGATAAGTAGATCGATTTTTCAAGCGAGGCTCCGAAAATTCACGGGGGGTCGAGTTGAGAGCCTCACGAAAGGGGCCATAATAGCTCGAAGCATATTTAGCGGTGTAAGAAAGAATCCCCGTATGACTGAATCCGCATTTATCAAGTTGCTTGCGGATAGCTAAGACCCGACCGTCCATCATGTCGGATGGGGCGACAAAATCAACTCCGGCCTCAGCATGGGTTAATGCCATTTGTGCTAACACGTTGAGGGAGCTATCGTTGTCTACGCGCCCATTTTTTATCCAACCACAATGTCCATGATCGGTATAGGGACACAAGCAGACATCTGAAAACAGGAGAACGCTGTCTCCAAATGTTTTTCTAAGTTCTGATAGGGCTCGAGGCAACAGGCCCTCAGCATTCACTGCTTCAGAACCTTCAGCATTTTTTTCATGTGCGTCAGCGGAACCAAATAACAAAAAAGCGTTCAATCCGAGATCCAGATCTTTTCCAATTTGCTTTTTGAGAGCTTCTATCCCCCACCGACTGACTCCAGTAAAACCAGTGATGGGCTCCCGTGCTTGGGGTGACGAAGTGAGAAAATAAGGCTGTATTAACTGCTTCAACTCTAAGTGAGTCTCATGAATGAGATGTCTGATTTTTTCACTATCCCGCATTCTGCGAGGTCTACTTAGCATAAAATTTCGCCTACTTTTTGAAAATCTCCCTCTGGAAGTAATACCGCATGAGCAATACCTTTGCTCATAAGATGCTCTCGAGTAAAAGTACCCATCGAGCCCACTCGAACTTTAGAATGCAAATTAAAAAGCGAGCTCACAGCATCGACAGAGGAGGGACTCGTAAATAAAACGAGGGCAGCTTCATCTAAATCCTTCTGAGTGAGATGAGCGCTGATATCTGGTCGGGGAGAAGTTTTATAAATTGATAATCTCTGGACCTCACAGCCGAGCCGACGGAGACGATCCGAAATCATTGTCCTGCCGCCAAGTGCTGCGGGAACTAGAACACGTGGCTTTTCCGAACGGTTGCTCAACAACTCCTCGAACTCGGCAAGAAACATTTCGCTCCCCGGCTCCGTAGGGAAGAAATCGGGAGTGTAACCGTCCATTTCAGCAGCATGAGCCGTGGTTTCACCAATACACGCCACTTGGGTTTCAATTGGAAAATCCACGGAATGTTCTAATAAGAGCTCGCTCCAAAAACGAACCGCGCGAACGCTAGTGAAAATAACCCAGTCAAAAGGTTGAGCGGACATGCTGGAAAAAAATGCAGACTCTACTGGGAGCCGATCAAAATTGAGGACTGGAACCTCTTGCCATAGCAATGTGTTTCCGTTCAGATCACTCGAGGGATACCGATTTCCAGAATCGTTATGCTCGCCAGTCACAATAATTTTTTTATTTGTTGGCATTGGCTCGGCTCCTAAAATACTCAACCGTTTTAGAAACGAGAGTTTGTTCAACTAGACCCAGGATGTCAAAACTCTGAAAGTCTCGCCAGATGGGCTTTTGGCTGCCCAATTGCTGAATCCCCAAAAATGATAATACTTTCATGTTGTTATCTACTTTTTGACAATGAACTCCCAGAGGCAAAGTGCACCCGCCCTCCAGCTCCTTTAAAATGTGACGTTCAATGCGAGTTGAAATCTCAGTAGGGGTGTCATTGAGGCTTTGGATCGCCGTAAAGAGCTTCTGAGGACATTCGAGAGTCACTTCAATGGCCAAAGCCCCTTGTCCGGGCGCTGGAACAAATGGGTCTAAAGGTAATGTCTGCGTTTTAAAATCGGCCAAATCAATTCCTAATCGATGTAATCCCGCCGCAGCTAATACCACCGCATCTACTTGAAGCGTTTTAACCGCAGTTAAGCGGCGAGGAACATTTCCCCTCAATCCCACAAACTCCAGGTCGGGTCGAACTGAAGCAAACTGGGCCTGTCTCCTCAAACTGCTGGTACCCAACTTTGCCCCTGGGCTCAGTCCAAACGGCTGTTGGGGATCAAACCGTTCCGGCGCTATGATGAGCATGTCATGAGGTGTTTCCCGCTTGGTGATGGCGGCTACTTGGAGTCCCGCCGGTTGCGAGGTGGGCAAATCTTTCAGGGAATGAACAGCCAAATCGATACGCTTCTCTAACAGAGCTTGTTCCAGCTTCTTAGTAAAAATTCCAGGTGTCTCAACCTGTATTTCGTAAATGGGCTGTTTAAGATTCTGATCCCCATCGCTTTCGATGAGTACAAGCTCCACATCGCACCCTCTCTGGATCAGCAGTTGCTGAACTTCTCTAGCTTGCTTCAAAGCGAGGTCACTTTTTCTCGTGCCCAGACGGTACTTCATACTACTAGTGAGCCTGGTCCCTGGTCCGCTACTTTGCGCAACACGGTTCGTAGATGTTCTCGAGAGAGATGTAAATTTTTCCTAAAAATACCTTCTGCCAACCTCTTGAGACTCGCGTGATGTTCTGCAGGAAAATCTCTTTCAATTAAATAAAAAGCTCGAATGAGCTCCTCTTCAAAGATCGTCTCTATTTGGCTGAAATCTCTAATCACAGGGGTCTCTTTCTGTTGCAAGAGATGAAGGCGAAGGGCCTCCTCAATGATCCTCTCTGCCTGCTTCACGGACTCAGCTCTGAGTTCTCGATTTCTTTTGGCCTCTGCTTGCAAATGTTCTAGGCGAAAAATCTGAACATGTTTCAACTCAACAACTCCGACATCAGCAGGTTGAGCAAAATCAAAGACCACTTTTTTTTCTCGAGATAAACGTTCGAAAAAGTTTTGACTAAATAAAGTCTCAACACTCGATGTGGCAGTAAACAAGTGAGAAAATTCTGGCGGAGAATGAATGAATGCATCGAGCGACATCTTGTTTAAACCCATTCCCTCAGCGAACTGATCCAGAACTTCCAGGTTTCGATTAACCCATAAAATGGGACTATCGGGTTGGTTTTTTTTCAACCAGTTGATCACAGCAATACTGGTAGAACCACGACCTACCACCACTGCTTGCTGAATTGTTCCTGAACTCTCTCGAATCTGGTTCAATCCCAAGCTGACAACGGATACTGACTTTTCACCCAAGCTGGTTTCGGTTCGTACTTTTTTTGCAGTCTCAAAGGCTAAGTGAAAAGTGCGTTCTAAAGCACTGTGAACCGGTAGTTTAGCTTTTTGCGTGAATTGCAATGCTTCTTTGAGTTGCCCTAAAATTTGAGATTCTCCAACCACCAGAGATTCCAATGAACTGGCAACTCGCATGAGATGTCGAACAGCCGACTTTCCTTCCAAATGATATCCTTTATAAAAAGCGTCTTCAGGTAATCCCAAAACACTTAAAAGCTTGAACCAGAGAGGGCGGCTATCTGAGAAGTAATCAGAAATAGTGGTGTAAAACTCAACTCGATTACAAGTGGCCAAGTAAACCAGATCTTCAAAGCCTACTGCCACCAATTCTTGCAGTTTTTGAGCTCGAGTTTCAGGACTCAACGCGAGCAACTTTCGCATCTCGGCAGAACTTCGCCTAAAATCTGTGCCCCAAAGATGTATTTTCATAAGCGTAAAATAGCAAAAAACGAACTCTGTTGTGTCACATCTTTGTCACAAAAGAAAAGAAAAAAAACGGACGTCTGAATCCAGCGTAAGAATCTGAATTAATTAGATTTTCCAGAAGTTACAGCTCGGTCTTGGGCTTGCTTTTGATACCAATTATTCCAAGCAAGATAATCAGCCGCTGGAAAATTCTTTCCAGAGACTTTGCGAAGGATGTTATGGGAGAAATCCTTTTGATCGGGCTGATTTCCCTTCAACATCGCTAACAACGAGGGAACACTGTTTTTTAGGATGTCTTCTCGTACTTGTTGAGAACCGGCACTCATCATCATCACCACGTAAACAGCTTTTGACCGATCAGAAGCTCTAGGAAATTCCAGGGCCTCTAGAATGGGTTTCGTAGGCAGGAGCACTTCGGTGTGTTTCTCAGCGATGTCCCCTAATACTCGTAAAACGTTGTTACGAACTAATGGCTCTGGATCTTTGATCGCAGGGACTAAAAGTGATGCGACTTTCTCTGGGGTGTTCAGATACGCCAATAAATAAGCAGCAGATGCCCGGTCATCCATTTGACCACTTTGATTAAGAATTTCAGTTAATATTTTTTCATTCTTTTTTACACCCTGTGAGAAAATTTTCTCAAAGGGCTTCAGCTTTTTATGACTGTGGCCAAAGGGGCAATGAACGGCTGGACATTTCTCAGAATCGGGATTGATAACCCCTTGCTCCACTAAATCGAGAGCTAATTCTTCATATTTTCGCCATGAGGCTAATAAGCCATCAGGATCTCGGTATTGTCCCCGAGGCGCCTGTTTGAAGGGCATTCTGCGAGTCACATCTGATTTTTCGACAACATCGAGAGTGATATGGATTGCTAAATCGGAAGCCTCAAAAAACTGCATGACCGTCCAATCAGCGTATGCCAAATCAAAAAATTTCTTAGCCTTGTCGGCTAACTCCACTTCCATCTGAAAAGCAGCTTCATCTCCCGATAATCCTTTTTGGACCCATTGATCGAGCTCTTTTCCAAGCGCCTGACGTAAAGCCGTTTCGTTAATTTTCGAGCTTCCAAAAACACCCAAGGAAGCAACGTAAGGTTGGTTAGCCAATGCAGGGGATGAAATATTGGTTTTTTGAGCTGAAGCAGGTGTGGGTTTATTTTTGAGTGGGAGCGTGTCCTCAGCGAAACCAGTACCGACTAAAAGATGAAGAGCTAAAACAAAAACAACACTGTGGGTCATGAGAGCCTCTCACGGTTTATACGTTCGAAGGCTTTATTGTACCAGAAGCCCCAGAATTAAAGACTAGCTCTGAGAAAGCACTGAACCACGCCGTCTTCCAAACCCTCTCCAACCTGAAAAGCCGAGAAATCACTTTTGATCAAGCTGGTTGTATCGTAATAGCCCACACCCAATGCATAATTGGAGTCCACGGCGTAACTCAACTCAGGATTGATCCAAACGAAATTTTGAACGGCATCAGAACTAGTTGTTCCTGGAGCTCGACGCATTTTGGTGGCGCTCCAAGCCAGCGGCAGCGAGAAGTTCAATTTAGAAGTGAGATTGAAAGCCACTTCTAATGTGACTCGATTTTCTACCAAGGGATTTGCTTTTCCATTATGCGCAGATTGACTGTAAGCATGGACAATCGGAGCCTCCACTAAAGTGACACTCACAACATCATTAATTTTTTTTCCAAGAATTAAATAATTCCGAACTGCGGTGATCATCCCCGCTTCACGACGAGAGGAAAATGTAGGCACGTACAAACGCCCTTCATAACTCAGGGTGAGCGATTTATCCTGACTTTGAAACACCCGATCTCGGAACCAATCAAAATAACCATCTTGGGCAATCAGGCCTAATCCATCTGCACCCCCAGCCAATTGGGAGTTGTACAAATTCATCCAAAAATCCTGATGATACACCACCTGAAAAACAGGCGAAAAGGCGTAACCTAATTGAGCTGAATTTTCGAATCGGAAGCTATCTTGCCCTTTCAGAGAAGCAGTGGGGCGAATATCGACAGTTGCAAGAACTTTCGCACCGACTTCCGCACTTTTTTCTAATACCTCAACATTTTTTAATTGAGTGCTGGTCTCCTCATCTTGGCGAGCAGGTGCCGCCACCAGGACTGAGCAAAGAGAAAATACTGAAAGCAATGATAAGAACCGTTGAGCCACAACTCCCCCTTTTGGTCTAATACCGCTGATATACCCATTCTTGATACACAGCACAACAGGAAACTAGAGCCTTGAATGTCCTATGAAACACGGACTAAATTAAGCGCATGAGTTCCAATAAAAAAAACCACCTGGCTCGAGAATCCAGCGCTTACCTTCAGCAGCATTCGGGTAACCCAGTCGATTGGTATCCCTGGGGAAAGGAGGCCATCAGCCGAGCCAAACAGGAACAAAAGCCTATCTTTTTATCGATTGGCTATTCGGCTTGTCATTGGTGTCACGTGATGGAGCACGAAAGCTTTGAAGACCTCGAAATCGCCGATATTCTTAAAAAGCACTTTATCAGTATCAAAGTAGATCGTGAGGAACGCCCCGATCTCGACCATATTTACATGGCCGCAGTTCAGGCCCTTACCCACCGCGGGGGATGGCCACTCACGGTTTTTCTTACCCCTGATTTGAAACCTTTTTATGGCGGTACTTACTTTCCGCCGAATGACCGCATGGGAATGCCGAGTTTTAAAAAAGTCCTCCTGGGCATCGCTCAGGCATGGAAAACCCGTCCGGAGGAACTGAAAAGTTCAGCTGAGGAACTCACAGAAGCGTTAACTCAAATGACCGCTTTAGGCGCTGCAAACAAAAAGGATGCGTCCTCTCCACTTCCATCGGATCCCAAGATTCTAACTGCTCAGGCTGCCCATGAAATTCAGGCCAAAACGGATCAGACTTGGGGCGGCTTGGGAACAGCACCTAAATTTTTTCACACTATGGATTGGAGAGTTTTACTCCGTCATTGGAAAAACACGAAAGAATCACAAGCGCTTGGTTCGGTTGAACTCACTCTTGACCAGTGGTCTCGTGGGGGAATTTTTGATCACTTAGGGGGCGGATTTCATCGCTACTCGACCGACCGAGAATGGCTAGTACCCCACTTTGAAAAGATGTTGTACGACAACGCGCTGATTGCTCAACTTTACCTGGAAGCTTTCCAAATCACCGGGAACGCCCGTTATGCCCAAGTTGTTAGAGAAACCCTCCACTATGTGCTCCACCAAATGACAGATCCCCTGGGTGGCTTTTACAGTACTGAAGATGCAGACAGCGAGGGTGTCGAAGGTAAATTCTATACTTGGACACATGCAGAAGTGTTGGAACTTCTTGGGGAGGAAATTTCCAAAACGTTCTGCGAAGTTTATGACGTCACTGCTTCTGGAAATTGGGAACACGTCAATATTCTCCACATGCCGCTGTCTTTGGAATCGTATTCTAAAAAAATAAAAGAGGACCCTCAGTGGATTGAAACCAATTTAGCCAGGGGCAAAAAAATCTTGTTTGAAGCTAGGAATGAGCGAGTACGTCCTTTGAAAGATGAGAAAATCATTTTAGCCTGGAACGGCTTAATGATGGAAACTTTGGCGAAAGCCCACCAGATTCTAGGAGATGAACACTACCTGCGAGCTGCTCAAAAATGTGGTGAATTCATATCGGGATTTTTAAAGCAGTCTGATGGCCTCAAACTGCACCACTCTTTTCAAAGTGGAGTTCCCTGTTTCAACGCCTACTTAGATGACTACGCTTACCTTATCAATGGCTTACTGAGTCTTTTTGAAAGCGACTTCCGCAGTGAATGGCTGAAATGGGCAGAAGAACTCGCCCAACTGGTTATTCGGGATTTTTGGGATGAGCAGCAGAATAATCTGTTTTACACTTCCAAGAATCATGAAGAACTGATTTTTCGTCCAAAAGAATATCAAGATGGGGCTTTACCCAGCCCCACCGGAATGATGATCACTGCACTTGTGAAGCTGGGTAAATTATCTGGAAATACTCAGTGGCTGGAGAAAGCAGAACAGTTGCTGAAGTCTCATGCTGATTTCATACTCAAAGCTCCGTTAGCCTGTGGTCAAATGATCATTGCTTGGGAACTTCTTAAGAATGATTCAAAAGAAGTAGTCATTGTCCCAGGAGACTCAAGCGAAACTAATCGGGAGTTTCTGGATGCCATACGCAGCCAGTATTTACCCAATACAGTTGTTCTGCTGAAAACCGACCAGAACCGACATTTAACGCTCCTAAAAGACAAAGAGCTCAAGGGTAGCCTAACCACCGCTTACGTCTGTCAAAATCAAACCTGTTTCAGTCCGATCACTGATTTGAAAAAACTCGTGAGTGTGCTTCATGACTGATTCTGTTTTTGTTGGAATTACAGATGAAATTCCCTTGGGCCAATCTAAACTCTACCAAGTCGGTAGCTTCATGGTTTCTGTTTTTCATACTGAAGCTGGTTGGTTTGCTATAGAAGACCGTTGTCCGCATCGAGGGGGACCTCTCGGAGAGGGTACTTGCCAGGGCACTCAAGTGACTTGCCCTTGGCATGGAGCTCGGTTTGATTTAACGACGGGAGCTTGTGTTTCTTCTTCCCAAATTTCTCGGGTAAAAACCTTTTCTGTAACCATTCAGGACCCCCAAATTTGGGTGTCTAATCCTTGAACAGGTGATTAGCCTTTTTGCGTAGTCAAAAACACCCCCTCATATAACCGACTGAAATAATTTGCATTCAGGGTTGGTACGAAGAATGCTCTAGGTGCTCACGTCCAGGATTCTTCCTCGGTGGGAGAGTCTGTGAGTGGTGCGTTTTTTGTGGAGTGAAGAAAATGAAAAATAGCAAGTGGTACGTTTTAGGCTTCCTAATTGTGGGTTCTCTCGTTCAAGCCCGAACCGCAGGAGAACATAACAGCGGAACACGTTCCGTTTGGCCAACTTCTCAAAGGGCCTCCACAGCGCGGAACTCCACGCAACGACCTGTAGCCGATAAAATAAAGAATTATTATGGAAACACCTACGGCGGAAATTCTACAGGAACCAGCTTTAATTTAGGTATGGGACTGCCCTTTGGCGGTTTTGATATCGGTTTTAGTAATTTCAATTCAAACTACACGATGCCTGCTTATGATCCGTACCTCTATGGGGGTTACGGTATGGGCGGTTACGGTATGTATCCCTACTACCCCTACTATCCTTATTATCCTTATTATCCATATCCTTACTACGGTGGTTTTGGTGGCTGTATGTATGGCTATATGTGCGGAATGGGAATGCCCGGTTGGGGGATGGGCGGCTGGGGAATGCCCGGTTGGGGAATGGGCGGATTCGGTATGGGCGGTATGATGGGCGGATTTGGAATGGATCCTTTCATGATGCCTGGTATGGGCATGGGTGGATTCGGAATGCCCGGCATGGGAATGGGCATGGGTGGATTCGGAATGCCCGGCATGGGAATGGGTATGGGTGGTTTCGGAATGCCCGGCATGGGAATGGGCATGGGTGGATTCGGAATGCCCGGCATGGGAATGGGCGGAATGGGTATGGGTGGATTCGGAATGCCCGGTATGGGAATGGGCGGGATGGGTATGGGTGGAATGGGTTGGTAACCCACACTCAGTCCTGATTTTTGTAGAATCAAAGAGGGGTCTATTTCCGATGAGGATCGGATAGACCCCTCTCGCAATTTCCCCGCCACGCATTCTTGACGCTTTGCATTATTTAGTGTATAACGCCCGCATGTTCTACACTCTAATCTCGCGTTTTCAGGTTTTAGTTCTCGTTTCTGTTGGTATCTCTGTCCCCTTCAGCTGGAGTTTCGAATCGACCACTCTCAACAGCCATCTCTTCGCAGTAGAAGAGTCAGCTCAAAATCCAGATCATCTGGAAATCCTAGCCGCTGAATCTCCTCGCGTTCTTTATTTAGCTGCTGAAAATTCGGAAGCTCTAGCCACCGCAAAGGTAGCTATTCAGATGGGGTCCGAAGTCGCTCTAGAATTTGACCCCAATAGTTTTCTGATTTCTAAGCTCACTTTAATCAATCAAAAACCTCAGGACCCCAAAGCTCCGGTCAAGAAATGGGGCCCTAGTTCCTACGCCCCCTCAGTGCTGAATAATTTTATCCAACTTCAAAATCTTTTTGATTCCGTCGATCCCTACAGAGATGTCGATTTGAGTGATCATTGCTTCAGCCGAGCTCACTACTGGGCCCGAACTTTAGAGGTGGACCATCAGGTCAAATCGATGAAAGTCTTCGTGCTGTTCACGCCCCAATATAGAAATGAACACAACTTCAATTGGTGGTATCACGTTGCTCCCTACGTCTCTGTACAAACATCGGGAGAAACACAACGTATTGTTATAGATCCGAGCTACGAACAAGCGCCGAAAGAAATTCGAGATTGGGTTTTTCATTTTGCAGCAAAAGCAGATACTTGCCGAATTGCTACGAGTCTAGCTCAGTACCATGCGGAAGCAGCTCAAGGGGGCTGCGTGGTGATTACTGCCAGTATGTATCACTACACCCCTCAAGATCTTCGACCAGAAAATCCAAAGGATTATTGGCGCTGCGAAGACCTCAGAGACGTGAAAGATAATCTCAGAAGTCCAGCCCCCTACTCAGACTGGAAAAGTTACGGGTCTTTCTTGCCTGATTATTGTTTATAACTGGGAGAGCAATCCTATGACTTTTAATGAAGCGGCTGAAGCCATCAAAACATTATCTTCGCGTCCCTCGAACGAAACTCTTCTGCAACTCTATGCTCTATTTAAACAAGGCACCGAGGGTGATGTGACCGGTAATCGCCCCGGTTTACTAGATCCCAAAGGCAGAGCTAAATTTGATGCTTGGACTCAAAAAAAGAGCCTCTCAAAAGAAGAGTCCCAACAACAATATATTGCCTTGGTAAAAACTCTGCTTAAATAAGCTGAATCAGCTTTTCCTTAGAAAATCTCACTTTTTTTGCAGACGCATATTTATCTTCAGAGCTGCGGTACCCGACTGCACATGCAACCACTGTGCGATACTCTGATTTTTCAAGCCCCAAAATTTCATCGTATTTCAGAGGCACGATACCTTCCATAGGACAGGCATCAATATTCATCAAAGCAGCGCACGTCATCAAGTTACCCAATGCGATATAAGTTTGTCGGGTAGCCCACTCCTGAATGATTTTACTGCGTGGGCCTGTGAGCAAATCAGCCCCAATAGCTTTTCTGTAACCCGCTAGACTCTCAGGAGCTACCGAGCGAATTCTAGAGATCTCTTGAAAAAAGAAATCCAGATACTTTTCATCTAAAACATTTCGTGCTGCCATGACCACAAAGTGAGAACAATCCTCCACTTGAGTTTGATTCCATGAGTGAGGAGTCAGTAATTTCCTAACTGTGGGGTCTTGAACAATTAAAAATTTCCAGGGTTGAAGCCCATAAGAGGAAGGAGTCAAAACCAGCGCTTCTTCTAAAACACTCCAATCGGAAGCAGAAATTTTTTTTTGAGCATCAAATTTTTTAACAGCATAGCGCCATTTTAACTTTTCGATTAACGATTGACTCATATTCACTCCTTTTTAAAGTCCAACTCGATTAACACGTACATGAGACATCCCACCATCCACACTGATGACTTGCCCTGTAACCCAACTTTGTTGAGGATTGAGTAACCAAGCAATTGCTGATGCCACATCCTCTGGCTCTCCTAGGCGGTTTAACGGGTGCATTGCTAACGATGCTTTCGCAGAGGCTTCATGTTGGGTAATTTTTTCGGTCAGAGGTGTTTTGATCAAACCCGGTGCAACCACATTCACTCGTACTTTATAAGGAGAATAGGTCGCAGCTGCAGAAATGGCCAAACCCTCGATACCAGCCTTCGCTGCAGCAATGGCTTCATGATTCGAGAGTCCCAATCGAGCAGCAACTGATGACATTAAAACAATTGAACCGCCAGCACGTCGCATCGCTGCAGCTGCTGTTCGAAGCAGATAAAAACTGGTTGTGAGATTGGTCTCTAAAGTCTGCTTCCACTCTTCTTCAGTGGTGGTATGGGCTGGCTTCAGAAGCAATGATCCAGCTAAATTCACAGCTCCGGTAATACTTCCATAAGTTTTTTGAGCTAATTGAGCGAGCTCTTCAACATAACTCAATTGACGAGCATCCCCGGCTAAATAAGGAACTTCCCATTTTGAAGCCAGTTCACTCAACCGATCAGCATTCCTGGCCCCAACGACCAGTTGCACCCCTTGCTTTTTGAGCTGAGCACACAGGGCTTGCCCGATGCCACCGGAGGCTCCAAGCACTATGATACTTTCTTTTATTTCCACAATTTTCTCTCCCAGTAGAATCTGGTAATCATATTCGGAGACTTTAAAGAGAACAAGCGATTGAAAAACGATTTCGACATTTTGGTCATTGGCGCTGGCATTTCCGGTTTGGCCAGCGCTCGAGCTCTCCAAGACCAAGGATTCTCGGTTGCTATTTTGGAAAAAAGCCGGGGCCTCGGCGGACGGATGGCAACTCGTCGTGATGAAAATGGATTATGGGATCACGGGGTTCCGTGGTTATCAAACGGTGTTCGTCGTGAATGGGATGGCCTCAACTCTCAAGATTGGATTCAAGTTGAAAACTTGAGTGAACCTTTTTGGGTACACCCAAAAGGCATGACTCAGATCGCAAAAGATTTAGCGAAACCCTTGACCATTTTTAGAGAATGTCGCGCTATTCGATTGAGTTGGAATGCCCATTCAAAAAAGTGGTCCGTTGATACGGAATCTAATTCTACTTTTTCGTGCTCGGTCCTCATTTTATCAGCTCCAGCACCTCAAAATGTGGAACTGTTGGAGAGGTCGAACCTTTTAGAAGGTTCAGATCTTCTCAACACCTTAAGAAATATCCAATACCGACCTCAAATCGTGGCCCTTGGTATTTTACACAACCCCAAAACGGCTCTTTGGACCTCGACTCCCCAAGAACCCTTCGAGCTCCTCATTGACCAGAAAATGAAAGGCCTTCAAACGAGTGAAGGCTACTTCGCTGCTTATTTGGATGAAACTTGGAGCCGAAAATATTTCGATTCGCCCGATCCTGAGGTCTCTCAGCTTATCCAGGAGCTCCTCGAGTATCGCTACGGAATACATCCTCAGCCTATCCAAGTGAAACGTTGGCGATACAGTCAGTGCAAGAATCCCCTGAAAGAAGCTTATCTAAAACCCTCAGCGTTACCCCTGTATCTAATTGGAGATGCTTTTGCCCAAGGAAGCCTGATAGGGGCTTTGAAATCCGCCTGTAGTTTGGCCCAATCCCTAAAAAGTGATTAAACGGGACCTGCGGCGACTATTTTTTTCGAATCCCCAGTTTCATACTTTTTGAAGTTTTTCTTAAAAAGCTCAGCTAACTTCTTGGCAGTCGCATCGTAAGCACCTTTATCTTCCCAAGTATTTCTGGGGTTCAGGATCTCGGCAGGCACTCCAGGACATTGTTGAGGGATTTCAAAACCAAATAAAGAGTCCTTCTGAGTTTCCATTTTTTGCAACGAACCGTTGTTGATAGCGTCAACAATAGCCCGGGTGTATTTTAAAGACAGACGACTCCCCTTTCCATAGCCCCCACCGCTCCAACCCGTGTTCACTAGCCAAGCTTGACTTCCTTGTTCACGAATTTTTTCAGAAAGCAATTCAGCATACTTCGTTGGATGCCAAACCATGAAGGCAGCTCCAAAACAAGCCGAGAAAGTAGCTTGAGGTTCAGTAACACCCATTTCAGTGCCTGCTACTTTCGCGGTATACCCACTGATGAAATGATACATCGCCTGATCCGGAGACAACTTGGATACTGGCGGTAACACTCCAAAAGCATCACAGGTTAAAAACACGATATTTTTCGGATGTCCTCCAACACACGGAATCGCCACTTGCGGAATGTACTCAATGGGATAGGAGGCTCGAGTGTTCTCAGTAATCGCTTTACTATCAAAATCAACTTTTCGGTTCATGGCATCGTAAACGACATTCTCCAGAACCGTTCCGAATCGAATCGCTTGATAAATTTCGGGCTCTTTTTCAGCGGAAAGCTCAATACACTTGGCGTAACATCCACCTTCGATATTGAAGATCCCGTTATGGTTCCAACAGTGTTCATCATCTCCGATGAGTTTTCTCTGAGGATCCGCAGAAAGAGTCGTTTTTCCAGTTCCTGAAAGACCAAAAAATAAACTGACCGAGTTGTCTTTTCCGATGTTAGCGGAACAATGCATAGAAAGAATGTTCTTCTTAGGCATCAAATAATTCATGATGGTGAACACGCCTTTTTTCATCTCTCCAGCGTATTCAGTTCCCAAAATCACTAACTGACGTTCTTCAAAACTTACAGCGACGCTAGTTTTAGATGAAATGCCTTTAGTGTAACGATTGGCTGGAAATGCACCAGAATTGTAAATGGTAAAATCAGGCGTTCCAAAACCTTCCAACTCTTTCTCGGTTGGACGAATCAACATGTTATGCATGAAAAGTGCGTGGTAGGCCCGTGAGCATATCACTCGAACCTTAAGTCGATTTTCAGGATCCCATCCTGCATAGCCATCAATCACATAAATTTGAGGACAGGTGTTTAGATAGTCAATCGCCCGCTCTCTATTAATCTTGAAAGTATGCTGATCCAAAGGAATGTTTACATCTCCCCACCAGATATCCGCTGCACTTTCCGGATTTTCTACAATACGCTTGTCTTTAGGACTTCTTCCCGTTTTTTCACCGGAATAAACCATGAGAGCGCCAGTATCAGAAATGGCGGACCCCGTCTCATTTCTCAACGCCTCTTCATATAGTTTTGCAGGTGGAGCGTTTCTCAGAATTTTTTTGGCCGTAATGCCTTCACGAGACAGATCAAAATGCTCTTCCATGGTACTTTCCCCTGATAAAAAACAAGTGGTAGTTATATCATTTGACTGCGCGCCTGAAAACAGGAGCAAATGTAAATAATTTCAATGGCTTATACTTGGTCTCCACGGCAGCGCGAATTCAGTGTAGAGTCTCGCGAATGGGTTCGCATTTTATTCCGTTGGGTTCGGGAGAGGTGATTCCTTGGGAGGTCCATCCTTCACTCTCTTTGCTGCACCAACTTAGACTATTCAACTTTCCGATTCCGAAGGGGATGATTTTGCTGAATCCACCGAGCTCGGATTCGGGTCTCTCAAGTGATCTCGTCGAACAACTCCAATACGAACTCCAAGCCAGGGAGTTTACTTCTACGCTGATGATTGTTTGTCATCTGTCAGGCGAGACTTTTTACAGAGAAGCCTGGGATTCAAATCAGGACCAAATTGGAGAACGTTTCAAAGAAATATTTTCCTCCCTATCCAGCCATTGGAATATGAGTCGGTTAAGAGCGGACTTTTTAATTCTAGAAAATCCGGTTGGGTTTGCATCCGGTCGAGCTTTTTCGAAGAAGGGTGCTGTCGATGATTGGTTGGAGTTTCAATTGGGGGAGGGCACCGAGCTTTTAAAACCTAGTTCCATACCTATTGAAAAACTAGCAGCAGGTGAACCCCCAATTGTGGGAGATTTTAGGGGCCGTATCCAACAACTCTTACGTTCGACTCGTAATGCGCTGGGAGAAGATAATTGGGTTCTCAATTGGAAAGACAATCGAGAGCAAGTATTTTTAACGGGTATTTCAAACTATTCCGAACCAAAAACCTTGGGCGATCTCTACGTTTCGATCGTTCCCTGGAACCAAGTTCCAGAGCCTATTTCTCCCTTGCATCTGAGTTTAATCCTTAATTGCTCCAGGAAATTGGCTCAAGATTACTTGAGATGGATTCCTGATCAGAAAAATGAGCGGACTTTTGTCATTTGGAATGATCATCAGCTTCAGTTTAACTTTTCGTTTTTGAGCGATTTACTCCGAAGCTTCGGTTTATCAACACGGTCACTCAGAGTCCTGCCTGTCATTCCTCATAGCGCAGTGGCACCCTTTAACGGCAGAAGGTTCTGGCGACAGCTCCCAAAACTGTTTAAATGGGTTCATGATTTGAGCAAGACACCACAACTTGTGAAGCGACTCAGTAGAAAATTGGAATCTTTTGAGACCCAAGCAGAGAAGCCGTTCTCACAACTTTTTCAAGAGTGGCAGACGGTATATATTGCCTCTAGCCACTTGTTCTTTCGAGTTTGGAATATCTTTTTTCTTCTGGATTACTTTTCATTGTTTGTGGGACGTCCTCCTCTACGTCCTGATTCCTTTCTTTCCAGGCCCGAACAGAAAACAAGATGGCATTTTTCACCTTTTGATAAATTTCGAGCGAATGCATCTGCGACAGAGAATCAAATGAAATTATCGAGTCGAAGAGCGCTTGGAAAAATAGAACATGCTATCAACTTAAAGGCTTTGGGCTGGTTTTCTAAGGGCTGGTTGCCCTCAGCAGAGCATATTTGGTCGCTCACTTACGAAGAGATTTGCCAAAGAGAAAGCCAAGAACTATCTTGAGTTTTCGGCATGATTTCCTTTTTAAGAAAGCTTCGAGAGAATCTCCACCAACAGCTCAGAGAAAACCCTGTATTAGAGAGTTTTCCCTATTGGGTAGCCGGTTTTTTAGTGGGCGGCCTAGCTATTATTTATTCGGAATCTTTTGATGCAGCTATCCGGCTCTGTCGATGGGTTTTGACGGAACATACCTCTTGGCTTTTCATCACGGCTCCTGTTTGTTTCGTCTTGGGGCGTTGGCTAGTGGAAAAGTATGCCCCCGCTGCGGGAGGTAGTGGAGTTCCACAGGTGATTCAAGCACTCAGCCTTGAGAGTCCCCGCCAAAATGCAGAGATTGAATCCATCCTGAGCATTCGAGTGGCCAGTATCGTTTTCCTCAGCTCCATTATATGCATTTTGGGCTCTGGAGCCCTAGGACGCGAAGGTCCAATGGTTCATATTGGAGCTTGTTTGTTCTATGTGGTGGGAAAAAAGTTTAGCCGTATTTGGCCCGTCCTGGAACACCGCTCATGGATTATGGCCGGAGCCGCTGCGGGAATAGCTGCTGCTTTCAATGCTCCACTGGCAGGGGTTGTTTTCGTCCTCGAGGAGCTTGCACAGCAGCATTTTCATCGATTCAAAACAGCTGTCTTAACCGCTGCTATTATAGGGGGGGTGGTTTCTCAGTGGCTTTCGGGTCGTTACCTATTTTTGGGATATCCCAAACTGGGGGTAGTTCCCCTAAGCGCCATTCCTTGGTCGCTGGGCTTGGGGGTTTTAGCTGGCATCGTCTCTGTTCCTTTTTTGCTCATGGGAAGTCCGAAAGTTCGAATTTGGTTTGGTCGGTATTTCCATAGCCGGATTCAAATAGCAGCGGTGACAGGAATACTGACGGCGTCTATTGCTGTATTTTTAAATTCGGATTCTATTGGGGGGGGTGTTTCCGTGATTCAGGCCCTGCTCTTTCAACCCGATTATCGAGCGGATTGGACTCTAGTGGTTGCTCGATTCTTGGCAACAACGCTCTCGCATTTGAGTGGATGCGCGGGTGGATTTTTGGCACCTTCTCTCACGCTCGGAGCAGCCATCGGTTCTTGGTTCTCCACTGTGACCGAATATTCAAACCACAACCTCCTTGTTTTGGTCGGCATGTCAGCTTTTCTTAGTGCGGTCGTGCGCGCCCCTTTCACGGCTTGGGTGATCGTGATGGAAATGACCGACCGTCGTTCAGCTATATTTCCTCTGATGGTGGCTTCAATCGTTAGTTATGGAACTTCTCAGTGGCTTCAAAAAAAGGCCACTTAATTTAGGCAGGGCTCACTGGTTTCATGGATTGCCGTAAAACGGTGAGGATTTCTGAAGTGAGAATATACTCAAATGCAGTTCCCGGATTAATGACTACTGCCATCGAGGGATCTAAGAGTTTTAATAAAAGATGGGCTTTAATTTTTATGTAATCAAATTTAAATGATTGCCCCCAGCCTTCCATTCTTTTGAGCTGGTCAAAGACCGGAATCGCTCGACCTTTCTCAAAATTTAAAAAATAAGGAAAAAATCGATCTTTTAAAGTGAGTTCAGAGAAAGACCCCTCTTGAGTTCCTTCTTTCTTCACCGGCATAAAGATGACGGTATTCAGAAAGGTATCATAGAAAAAGTTGGCAAACTTTTGATCGTTGAAAGCAGATGCGAGAGCTTCATCTAAGGGGGTTTCTGCTTTGGGTAAATCGGTCATGAGTGGGTCTGGTGTATCAGAAACTGAGTCCCATCACAAACTGAAGATAACCACTCCCCACAGTATTACTCAAAATCATGCCCATTTGGTCCCTCATCATTAAACCTTCGGTCCTGAAAGCAACGCCCAAGTAGAGATTCGGGTTCACGGTCCAATCAACTTCAGGACTGAATGAGAGATCGGGCTGAAGTTCTCCTTCATGACTAGCGCCCGGTCGGTAGTGCCTGTATTTCATGAGCGAAAAATTTAAGGGAGCCATTAAAACCACGGATTGACTCAAATTGATCACGGGTCCTAGAGAAGTGCGATTCTCTGCGACTGGATGAGCCACAGGTCCCGAACTGCTCTCATGCCCCGCCGCTTTAAAGAGATAGAGGATCGGTGTGTTTCTAAACTCAAATCTAACGTTCTCTGTGATGGGCATCATAATCAATACTGTACTTCTCAAAGCTGTCAGCATTCCAGCATCCCGCGATGCTTGGCTGAGAGGCAAATTGGCGCGAACATCCACCGAGACGGTCATTCCAGTCACTTCATCTTTTTTAACATCCCGAGCTTGATACCTTAAAAAGCCATCGCCCATGCTCACTGAGTGGCTCTTGTTAGGACCAGGGGCAGTAAAAAAACTCTCCCCAAAACTCAATCGTTTGTCAGACTTCAACCACCAACTCACTTCATAGAAATTTTCGGTGCTCAAATTTCCTTTACGGGTTGCCAAGGTAGGGCGCACTTCAAAAATACCGGTCAAAATGGCAGGAGTTTCAATTCGAGGTGTTTGGGATCTTAAAACCGAGGGATCGGTTCTGGTAGCTCTGAAGGAACGCCCGCCGAACGCTCGCCCCCCCATTAAAAGAATGCCAATCAACAGAATGAACTGACGCACAACTCCCCCACCCCCTGTATTCTGCAAGTGGTGTACCCAGCCAGCTAGGCCTAAACCACAGAAAATGAATCAAAAGCGGTGACGATTTTTGTCATCTTTTCCCCAACAGGGTATAGGGGGTGAGATGAAAATTTTAAAACAAGTTTTGATACTCCTGGGTATAGGGTCCCCATGGGCCTCGGCTGAATTAGTGCTTTTTCACAACGGAAACATCTTGAAGTCGTGGACTCCATCGCCCCAATGGGCCTCTGAAATGCTGGTTCAGGATGGAAAAATTATTTCTCTGGGAAGTCGCTTGCCCCGGAGTCCAGAGACTCGTCTTTGGGATTTAAAAAGAAAGTGGGTCGTCCCTGCATTTACCGACTCGCATGCTCACCTTTTGGAAACGGGCCGGCAACATTTTCAATTGGATCTTCGAGGGATGTCTTTACAACAAATCAGAGAGTTGGTGCAGCAGGCTCTTGCTCAAAAAATCCCCGTGGAACGTGTTGTGGGCTTTGGATGGGATCAAACTCTGTGGAACGATCAGAAGTTTCCAACCCGTGATTTTCTCGACCAGATTTCAAGAAAAATCCCAATCATTTTGTACCGGGTGGATGGTCATGCGGTGTGGATCAACTCAGTGGCACATCGGTTAGCTGGTCTTTCGAAAGCAGAATCTAACGGCTCTTCGACTCCGGGAGTTTTTGTCGACTTGGGAATGGAAAAAATCAATCGATTGATTCCGGAGGATTCCGAAGAAGCGATCAAGAACCAAATACGCTCTGTCGTTAAGAAATGTTTATCGCTCGGAATCACCGGCCTACATGATGCAGGAATTTCTTCCAGGGAATATCAAGTTTTGAAAGCCCTGATTCAGGAGGAAAACCTTCCTTTCCGATTTTATGAAATGGCTTCTTTCCAAGATTTGGAGTCTTTAAAAGAAACTGTTCTCAACCGAAGACCGGAAATGGGTTTGTTTCGGGATAAGTTGACCTTGAGAACAGTGAAGTTCTATTTGGATGGCGCTATGGGAAGTCGAGGGGCGCTTTTTGATGAACCCTATGCGGATGCCCCTGAGACTCGAGGCCTACAACTGATGGAGACTGAGACATTGAAAAAAGCGATCCAAGCTGCCGATCAAGCGGGCTTTCAAGTCGCGATACACGCGATTGGAAATCGAGCAAATCGAATGGCAGTGGACCTTTTAGAATCGGTTTTTGGTACAGACACTCGAAGGAAGAGGCCTCGAATCGAACATGCTCAAATTCTCGATCCGACAACCATTGAAAAGATGGGGCGACTGGGCATCATTGCCTCGATGCAACCCACCCATTGTCCCTCGGACAGTCGTTGGATATTGACCCGAATTGGAAAAAAAAGAACCCAATATGCTTATCCCTGGAAATCCTTACTGAATGTTCAGACCCCTCTTGCTTTTGGTAGTGATTCTCCTATCGAAGCTTTTGATCCGTGGCTGGGCCTTTTCTCCGCGACCACTCGAATGCGACCAGAAGGGCATCCAGCAGGTGGATTTCTTCCCAACGAAAAGATTCCATTAACTGAAGCTTGGCAAGCCTACACCAGTGGAGCGGCTTACTCTGCTTTTCAGGAGAATATTTTGGGTCAACTCGCTCCCGGATATTGGGCCGATTTTATCCTCCTCGATGAAAATCCTTTGAAACTGAAATCTCGAAAAATTTTAAGGACCCAAGTACATGCGACTTTTGTGGCGGGTCATCAAGCTTTCCCCTAAAAAGAGGGATCGCCCCTTGACCCTCACTCTCTTCTCGTGAACACTTTGAAAAACCATGCAAAAAGTTCAAATCAAATACCGCTCCCTTCCCTCGGATCTTTTGATCTTGGCGATTATTGGTGCTGTTATTTATGCATTGGTGGCTTTTGGTCAGGAATGGCAAGCTGCTTACAACCCATCTGTTGCGATTGATTTATCCCCTGCTTCACTGCCAAAGTACGCAGTTTTCTCTGCACTGAGAGGCCTCTGTGCCTTTGTGATTTCTCTTTTGTTCACTTTTGTAATTGGTTATTGGGCGGCAAAATCAAGTCGAGCTGAAAAGTTGATCATTCCAGTGCTCGATATTCTTCAAAGCATCCCAGTTTTGGGTTTCTTGCCGGGTCTAGTGCTTGCTCTCATTTCTATTTTCCCGAACACCAATACGGGATTGGAACTGGTTTCCATCATCATGATTTTCACTGGGCAAGTTTGGAATATGACCTTTGGCTTTTACTATTCTTTGAAATCTCTGCCTACGGACTTTAACGAAGTTTCCCAATTGATTGGTCTCAATCCTTGGCGGAAATTATGGAAAGTGGAAGTGCCCTTTTCTATGATGCACTTGGTTTGGAATAGCCTCATGTCGCTCTCGGGGGGCTGGTTTTTCCTGAGTGTTTGTGAAGCTTTTACGCTTGGAGATCAAAACTATCGATTGCCCGGTTTGGGTGCCTACATGTCAGTGGCCATCCAACAAGATGATAGCAAAGCCATGTTTTTAGGGATTTTTGCGATGGCGAGTCTCATCATCATCATGGATATGCTCATTTGGCGTCCTATTTTAGCTTGGGCCTACCAATTCCGAACGGAGGATGTTCCCGGATTGACTTCTCCAGATCCGCTGATGAAAAACCTGCTTCGGGAATCTGCTATTTTAAACTGGTTTACCCTCTACTTGAGAAGGCGGGCGCTTAGAAACAAATTGTTAGAAGCGCCTGAAGAACCCAGTCCCAAAAAATCCCCCAAAAACCGAAATTGGAAATTTTTGAGTTTTTTTCAGCAACCTTGGATCCCCAAAATAATCTCCGGTTCTTTTTTAGTGTTAACCTTGCTCATAATGGTTTTGGGAGTCAGTCGCCTTGCTGCCCTTTTAGTGACTGTGGGACCCCAAGCTTGGCAAGATGTGTTGGAAGGGGCGTTTTACACGCTCATACGGGTCTTGGGTTGTGTCGTTTTAGGTACACTTTGGACTGTACCAGTCGCCATTTGGATCGGAACTTCGGGTAAAAGACTCCGAATTGCTCAACCCATTATTCAGATTGTAGCTTCTTTTCCCGCGCCTATGTTGTACCCGCTGGCACTGGGTTTATTCTTTTCTCTTGGCATCCCTTTTTCCATCAGCTCCATGTTACTCATGCTGTTAGGAATTCAATGGTATATTTTGTTCAATGTCTTAGCAGGGGCAATGAGAATCCCTCAGGAACTCGACATGGCCATGAAGACGATTGGATCAAGCCGAGCAAAAAGATGGTTTAAGCTCTATCTCCCCAGTATTTTTCCTTCTTTGGTCACAGGCTGGGTAACAGCTGCCGGAGGTGCCTGGAACGCGAGCATTGTTGCGGAATATTTGACCTATGAGGGTCAAGTGCTCACTACTCCTGGGCTCGGTTCTTTGTTGAGCCAAGCCGCTTTTTCAAAAAGCTTTTCTCTCCTAGCAGCTAGTTTAACAGTTATGGTATCGGTGGTAGTCATCTTGAATAGAAGTTTATGGGCAAAAATTTACTTTGTGGCACAAAATAGATATCGACTAGACTCTTGAACAAGCATGTTATGGCTGAAAATCCACTTTTAGAATTAAAACAAGTGACCAAGACTTTTCTTTTAGAGTCTGGAACTTCTATCAAAGTATTAGAAGATGTCGATTTATCGCTTTTTCCTGGCGAAATAGTCACTCTGTTAGGGCCCTCCGGCTCTGGAAAGTCCACGTGTCTGAGAATCATGGGTGGATTGATGGAACAAACCAGTGGGGAAATCTTTTCCTTCGGATCTCAATTTAAAGGCCCTAATCCCAATGTGGCTTTGGTGTTTCAATCTTTTGCTTTATTTCCTTGGGATACCGTTTTTGAAAACATTGCTCTCGCTCTGGAACCTCTCCACTTGAGCCCTGAAGAGGTTAAGAATCGAGTTAAGAAAGTCATCGACTTAGTAGGCTTGGAGGGCTTTGAGGAAGCTTATCCGCGGGAGTTATCGGGTGGTATGAAACAACGGGTGGGAATAGCGCGGGCACTCGTAATGGATCGGGCAGTGCTCCTTCTCGACGAGCCCTTCAGTGCGCTCGATATTCTCACGGCAGATTCTTTGCGTTCAGAAATAGTGGATATTTTCCAGAACAAACAAACGGGAACACGGACCATCTTATTAGTAACTCACAACATTCATGAAGCTGTCTTTATGTCTCACCGAATCTTGGTGATGGGTGTGAATCCTGGACACATTCGAGGACAAGTAATTAATGATCTCCCTTTTCCCCGAGTGGAGGGTTCTGCCCCCTTCAATCAAATGGTCGAGCGCGTGCACTCCCTGGTCACTGAAACATTGATGCCCGATGTGCCTCAAACGGGAACCCCGTTGGGCACTGCTCCAGCTGGTTCCACCCCCAATAACTCTTTGCAGGTGCTGCCGAATGTCTCCGTCTCGGAAGTGATTGGTCTTTTGGAAACCATTCATGCCGATGGGGGCAGCGGGGATATTTTCAAATTGGGCCAGCAAATAGGAAAAGATTTCGGCTACACCCTCTTTTTAGTAAAGGCGGCAGAGATTCTAGAATTAGTGGACACTCCCAAACAGAAAGTCATCCTTACGGAATTGGGCAAGCACTTGGTGGAAGGCGATATCAATGTTCAAAAACGCATGTTGCATGAGCTGTACGGAGATTTGACGTTGGTGAGTGAAGTGGCTCAACTCCTCCGGCAAAGCCCAACGCTCCGACTTCCGGTGGATTTAGTAAGCGAAAAACTGACTGAATGGCTTCCCAACGAAAACCCCTCAGAACTTCTCTCGAGCTTGATCACCTGGGGACGATTTGCTGAATATTTTGGATACAACGACGATACCAAAGAACTCTATTTGGACGTGGGTCAGGAAACCTCTTAAATTAAGCCCCCAACCGACGTATTTTTAAAAAAAATTCAATGTTTATATGGATTTTTGTTTTTTTATCCATTTGGACGGGTTAACATTTAGTACATCGTGTAAGAAAAAGGGGACGCGCCATGGCTGCAAATCCAGAATTTGCTGAGACGAAGACAAAAATCATGAAGATTATCTCCTTCTGGGATCCTATGAAGGTGAAGCCTGGTACGCCGCATGGGGCACCTGAGGACGAGTATGAACCAGAAGCCGCTCGTATTGCGGCTTACGTGCTCAAACATCGCGAACCCGGAAGCCCGCTTTCTTTACAAGCTCTCAAAGAAGAAATCGAGCGTCTGTGGCAACTGATGTACGGAGAAAACTGTCCCAACTCTCTGGAAATCGCACAGAATATTATTCAACAATTTCCATAACTTATTATATTCACTCGATCTCGACCTGAACTTCATTCCGACGTAAGAACCACGGGATCCAGGGTGGATTGTATCGAGCAAGAATTGGAGCTCCCTTCAACTTCGCCCCTTGAGTCTTGAGGACTTCTAACAAAGCTTGAACTTTCTCTTGGTACCTTTCCTCTGACCACGTTCCCGAATACCTCAGCACCGCCATTTTCCGAGCAGGGATCTCTTTAAGAACTACCGTGGGGTCGTTGGGCCGAGGCAAATTTTCTAACGTGCGACCCGCCGGCATGACAAAGGACACCCACCGGTTCTGTTCCGCGCCCTCTTGGAGCACCGGTGCCGTCATTTCTATTTTTTCCCCTTTTTTCTGAGGTTCCTGAATGACGGGGGCTGTCATCTCTATTTTCTGACTGCCTTGATTACCCCCAAAAATATACCCTGCTAACTTTTTGAAACCTTCGTTACCAGCATCGGAGAAATTCCCAGTTACCAGCGTTTGGGCTACCACCGTAGGCCCGTAACTTCGAACTTCCACTTCTCCCCACGTTTGCTTCACCTCAAACTGAGGTTCTTCTACACCCATCAGCGATCCTCCCAACCAAGCACCAGCCAAAATAAAACTGATTTTTAAAATTTTCATTCCTTCTTCTTACCATACCTTTTTTAAAGTACGAATAGGGACCCTGCGTATTGAGGTCAATCAACGCCACTCGTAGACTGAAGCAATGCTTCATCTATGGATCAGTGCTTTTATTTTTGTGTTCGGCTTTCAGGTCTACTCAGAGCCCCATCAAGGACAAGTGGTACGACGGCAAATGGTGGACCCCATGAAAACCTATCAAAGTTGTATGGAACAGATTGAAAAATCTGTAAAAAAGCTCAACTGTAAAATCCCTCCCGTTCGTTATGCTCCTGGATTTTCTTTTCAAAAAACATTTGAATATTGGATTCAATTTTATTCTGCCCGACACGGCATCAAGTATGACACACTCAATGCATTGGTTCAGTTGACCCAAACTGAGGAAGGAAAAAAACAGCTGGTTACTTTCTTCGGGGGCCTTAAATGTGCGGGACTCCCCGGAGATCCCATGAATAGAAAAAATTGGACACGTTATTTACCCGCGTGCCCCGAGGAGCCCCCATCCAGTCCTCCCTGGTATAAAGACAGCAAATGGGCCAATGCCACTTACCATCCTGGTGCTAAGTTCTGTTTAAGATTAGGGGCGCTACGCCCCAAAGACTGTGCTCCCAACTTGACCACTTGGGAATGTATTGGAGGTGCCTGGTTGGATCAAATTCCGAAGGCATTAGCAGATCTTCTACGACCCAATATCCCCTCTCAGCAGTGCTGTTACGATGCAGAGGGGAAATTTATCAAGGATGGAGCTGCCGCAGGAACGCCGGACATGATTTTTAAAACTCGGAGAGTTGAAGAGGTTTTTGAAAAGCAAGTTGTTGGAAGTGATGTGTTTTCAAGAGTTATGAAAGATGCGGAAGCACAACGTGCACTTGAAAAAACAGTAGCACCCACAGATGAAAGCACGGCTTCAATCCACCACTACATAATGGACGCTCGAATCATTACAGCTTGTTTTCCAGCTTGGCCCGGAAAAAAAGAGGAAGATGTTCAATTATACCAATCCTTAGGATGGACTCCCTATCGCCCTTGAATTAGCGAAAAACCATCACAGGCACAGTCGCCTCTCTCACAACACGACGCGTGGTACTTCCCACAAGCACTGAAAGCACGGGCCCAGTTTGAGCCGTCATTGCAATCAAACAACCGGGATGTTTCTTGGCGGCTCTGATAATGCCATCGCTCACTCGCAATTCTTTCTCATCAACCAGCGTCTTTACTTTCAATCCATGTTTTTTAGAAAGTTTGCTGGCAATCTGATCTAAACTTTTCTTCCTCTGTTTGACCTCTTTTTGAATGTTTTGGGTGAACACCATGGTTTCTGTGAAAGCAAGCTCCGGAGTCGCAACAAAATATTCAATATTGTTATAAAGCACGAGCTGAGCCTCTAATTGCTTTGCAAATTCAGCGATTCGATTCAAGGCTTTGTCAGAACCGGGAGTGAGCTGGGTGGGAACCAGGATTGTTTTGACTTGTGCTAAAGGCTTCGATTGAGGATTGAGAAACAATACTGGCAACTGCGAGTGGAGCATGAGAGTTTCAGCAAAACTTCCCATCCAGAACCGAGAAAGACCTTTCCGAGCATGAGTATTGACCAAAATGAAATCAGCCTTTTGCTTTTTCGACTCACTCACTAGGGCATCAATATCAGAACGTAAATAAATCCCTTTTTGTAAAATTGGAACTGGCTCTTCAGTTTGAATTGAGTTTTTTTCCAACCAGCGTTTCATAGCAGATTTCACATTCTGTAGAAAAACTTGTTTGCCCTCCCCATGGCTGAAGGGAGCCACTTGTTCACTCAATCGAACGACATAAACAGGTACAACCTGGAGCAAACACTGTCTCGAGAAGGCTTTCAGCGCTTTCTCAGCAGAAACTCTAACTTTTTTATCCTGGGAAAGGATATCTAATGCCCAGATGATACGGAGTGATTTTTTTTGTTGAGCCATAGCCTACGCCTCCACTTTAAGATTCGTACTCTAAACCCCATTTTGGTATCAGCCAAATAATAAAACCGCATTTTGTTTGCTCTTGGTCAAACTTCCGGTATGAATTTTTTAGAGGTGTGAAATGAGAGTAGCTTTTTTCGATGCTCATAAGTTTGAACGCTCAGTTTTTGAACGACTCAACGAGACTTTTCGTCATGAGCTCGTCTTTTTTGAGCACCGATTGAATCGGGACACTGTGATCGTCGCAAAAGGATTTCAGGTCATTTGCTCGTTCGTAAATGATCGGTTGGACCGCGAAAGTTTGACATGGCTAAAAAGCAACGGCATCCAGTTAGTCGCCTTGCGAAGTGCCGGATTCAACCATGTCGACATGCTTGCTGCTCGAGACTTAGCGCTACCCATCGTTCGGGTTCCAGAATACTCGCCCTATGCCGTAGCCGAGCATGCGGTTGCTCTTTTATCTACACTCAATAGAAAAATCCACCGCAGTTACCAACGAGTCAGGGAGCTTAACTTTTCTCTGGAGGGTCTTGTTGGTATGGATCTTCACGGAAAGACTGTTGGGGTGATTGGTACGGGAAAAATAGGGTCAGTTTTTGCTCGAATTATGACCGGTTTTGGATGCAAGCTCTTACTGCATGATCAGACTCCTAACCAGCAATTGGCGAAGGAGTTGAAGGCAACCTATGTCCCTCTTGAAGCGCTCTACTCCCAATCCCACATTATCTCTCTCCACGTGCCATTAAATCCCTCTACTCGCTACCTCATCAATCAAACCTCGCTATCTCGAATGCGGAAAGGGGTTTTTCTCATCAACACGGGCCGGGGGGCACTCATCCACACCAAAGACTTGATACAGGCTTTAAAAACGGGCCATTTAGGAGGAGCAGGTCTGGATGTTTACGAAGAAGAGGAAATGGTTTTTTTCCAAGACCACTCGGATGAAATCCTGCAAGATGATGTGCTTGCTCGCCTGCTGACTTTTCCAAATGTGATCATTACTTCCCATCAAGCTTTTCTAACCCAAGAGGCTTTGGAAAATATTGCGGAAACAACGCTCAAAAACATTTCCGACTTTGAAAATGGCCAACCACTTCAGAACCGAGTAAACTAAGCGCATGGAAACCTTCATATCTTCTTATGGAAACGCTTTTTTAGGGGGCCTTCTCATCGGACTCTCAGCTTTGTTCCTGCTCGTTTTTAACGGAAGAATCATGGGGATTAGTGGCATTCTAGGAGGAATTCTCAACTCAAATAGTCGGGCGGAAGTTTGGCGTTATTTCTTTTTTGCGGGAATGCTCCTGGGAGGGGTGGTCTTGCAGTTGACTCTGCCCAACGCTTTTGAAAACACTTTGGAGCGATCCGATTTTCTCTTAGTGATAGCGGGTGTGTTGGTGGGATGGGGGACTCGTTTGGGAAGTGGCTGTACGAGCGGACACGGCATCTGCGGGTTTTCCCGTCTCTCACCGCGTTCCTTATTGGCAACAGGGACGTTTATGCTACTAGGCTTCGCAACTGTTTGGTTTTTTCGCACTTGGGGGCTGACATGAGACAACAACTAAGTGCTTTGGTGTGTGGCTTATTGTTTGCCATGGGATTGGGAGTTTCGGGAATGACTCAGCCACAAAAGGTGATTGGATTTTTAGATATTTTTGGTGCCTGGGATCCCTCTCTTCTTTTTGTTATGGTCGGCGGTGTCCTCGTTTATGGATTGGGTTACCTATGGATTAAAAAAGTGCCTAAACCATTATTTGCTCCTCAGTTTTTAGTGCCCACTTCTCGGCACATTGATACCCGACTTCTCATCGGTGCTGCTCTTTTTGGCATTGGCTGGGGAATTGCTGGTTTCTGTCCGGGTCCAGCTCTGGCCTCTTTAGTCACACTGGGCCGCGCTCCACTTATCTTTGGAATCTCTATGATTCTAACAGTTCTTATTTTCGAGAGGATACAAAACAAGAAAGAACGTGTTTCATGATCATTCAGGAGTTTTTTGATCCTCAATCCTTTACGTTGAGCTATGTAGTTTGGGATCCTCGGACATTAGATGCGATTGTAATAGATCCAGTTTGGGATTATGAGCCTGCTGCCTCTATCACCGATACTCGATCGTTAACTGCTCTTGTTCAGTACATCAAAAATAATCAATTAAAAGTACACTATATTCTGGAAACCCATGCCCACGCCGATCATCTGAGCAGCTCACAACTTCTCAAAAAAGTATTTCCACAAGCTGTTTTAGCAATCAATGAACGTATTTGCGAAGTTCAACATGTTTTCAAGGAAATTCTTGATTTAACTCACTTGAAAACAGATGGGAGCCAGTTTGATCGATTGCTGAAGGATGGGGAAACCCTCCAGGCTGGAAGTCTCTCCTTCAAAGTATTATTTACTCCTGGGCATACCCCCGCTTGCACTTCGTTTCTTTTCAAGGGCGTTGTGTTTACCGGAGACGCTTTATTCATGCCAGATTCAGGCGTAGGCCGATGTGATTTTCCAAGGGGAAGTGCTGAACAATTATTTCAATCAGTTACTCAACGACTCTATACTCTTCCCGATTCCACTCTGGTTTACACTGGGCATGATTATCAACCAGGGGGTCGGGCGCTCCAGTTTTGCTCTACTATCGGTGCCCAAAAAGAATCTAATATCCATTTGTCCTCCAAAACATCGCGTGAGGCTTTTATCAAGTTTAGAACTGAACGAGACCGAACCTTGTCTGCCCCTAAGCTTTTGCTACCCAGTATTCAAATCAATATTGATGGGGGTCACCTCCCTCCTCAACATGGAAATGGAAAACATTATCTTTCTATTCCCATATCTGAACGGGCTTAAGGAGTATCGCCATGCAAAGCCACTACAAAGTGTTGATTCTGGGGGGCGGAACCGGTGGAATCGCAGTAGCCGCCCGTCTTTCCAGAAAGTTGGCTCCCCAATCTGTGGGGATTGTAGATCCTGCCCAAACCCATTTCTATCAACCGCTTTGGACGCTATCCGGTGCAGGGGTGATTTCAAAGGAACATTCGGCACGACCGCTTTCAAAAATGATCCCTTCTGGGGTTCATTGGGTACAAGAACCGGTATCCTCAATCCAACCGCTGGAGAAACGGGTTATCCTTAAGAATCAAACTGTCCTTACTTATGATTACTTAATAGTTGCCCTTGGACTTCGATTGGCCTGGGAAAAAGTACCGGGTGCTCAAGAGGCGTTAGGAAAAAAAGGGGTCTGTACGATTTATGAGTACGATCAGGTGGACAAAACCTGTGATTTCCTCCGCCAATTCAAGGGTGGAACAGCTATTTTTACAATGCCTCCAGTGCCTATCAAATGTGCAGGTGCACCCCAAAAAATCATGTACTTGGCGGATGAAATTTTTAGAAGGAATGGAGTGAGGGACAAATCTCAAATCTATTTCGCGACTGCAGGGCAAGCAATTTTTGGGATTCCCACGTTTGCTCAAGCACTCAACCAGGTCGCTAAGCGAAAAGACATTCAACTTTGGTTCCAACATCAATTAGTTCGAGTAGACGCTGAAAATCAACAAGCCACCTTTGCAATCACTGATCCTCAAGGAAACATTTCTGAGAAGAATGTTCGTTTTGATTTACTCCACGTTGTGCCTCCGATGGCAGCTCCTCAGGTGATCAGTCAGAGTGAACTCGCCGAACCCGGGGGGAACCAAAAAGATTGGCTCGCAGTTGATCAGTTCACATTACAGCACAAACGTTTTCCTGAGGTTTTTGGATTGGGAGATGTGACCGGAATACCCAATTCTAAAACAGGTGCAGCGATTAGAAAACAAGCGCCTGTGGTAGTCAGTAATCTTTTGGCACAAATGGAGGGGAGGCCTTTAAGCGCTCGCTATGATGGCTATTCCTCTTGTCCATTGGTTACACAAGTGGGGAGAGTGATCTTAGCGGAATTCGGGTATGATGGAAAACTGTTGCCTTCGTTTCCAGTCAATCCAGCGAAAGAGCGTTGGAGCATGTGGATCCTAAAACGCTATTTACTTCCACCCATGTATTGGTGGGCCATGATGAAGGGGCGGGCTTGAAGAATATCTCCGATACTGCGTTCCTGGTTGCTACTTATCGAGCTATGGAGAGCGAGAAGCCGGATGCTCTTTTTCGGGATCCCTACGCTAAGCTCTTAGTGGGGGACCAGGGTCCGGCCATCATTAACAGCCTGAAATCGGGGAAGAAATCCTCCTGGTTTTTAGTGGCTCGTACCTGCATTTTAGATGATTGGATTCAAAACTTAATTCGAACCGAAGGGATCGATACCGTTCTTAATTTAGCAGCAGGTTTAGACACTCGAGCCTATCGATTAGAACTCCCTAAAACTTTACGGTGGTTCGATGTCGATTTACCGGAAATATCTGAATATAAAAAAACAAAGTTACAGGGTGTAACTCCGCAGTGCCATTATGAAAATATTTCACTGGATCTCACTCGGCAAGCAGAGCGCTCCGCCCTTTTCAGCCGAGTGGCTCGAGATTCCAGAAAGACTCTGATCCTCAGTGAGGGATTCCTCATGTACTTAACTCCCACGCAAGTGAAGGAACTCGCTTTGGAGCTTGCTCAATACTCGCCTTTCAGATTCTGGCTCGCTGAACTCATTGGCCCTTTTCAGTTGAAACTAATTCAGTGGAAATGGGGCAAAGCGTTCAAAGCTGCCAATGCCGAAATGACATTTGCTCCTGCCAACGGTCCGGATTTCTTTATCCCCTACGGCTGGAATTCTCAGGGATTTCGCTCTTCTTTTGATGAAGCCCTCAAGATCCATAGAGCTCCACCAGGGGCCGCCCTTCTTAAAGCTTTTTTCAGGGCGCTGCCGTTTGATGCTGGAACTCGGGTCAATCGCGCCGGAATCACACTCTTGACCAGGTGATCATAGAATTGATGCACCTTGCCCTTCATTTCTCAAGCACCTGATTTATACTGGAGGGTATGCCCCACAAAAAACAGGTTTATGTCACAGGCCACAAAGGCCTCGTGGGTTCAGCACTCGTCCGTGCCCTCTCGGGTAATCCAGATGTAGAAGTGATCACACGAACCCGCCAAGAATTGGATTTGCTCAACCAAGGGGCAGTCCATCAGTTTTTTTCAAGATATGCCATCGATATTGTAATCCACGCGGCGGGAAAAGTCGGTGGTATCGTTGCCAATCAGAGCGCCCAGGCTGATTTTCTTTATGAAAACTTATTAGTCGCAAGCAACGTCATTGGGGCTGCTGCAAAAAATTCAGTTGGTAAGTTACTGTATCTAGGAAGTTCTTGTGTTTATCCAAAGTTAGCGCCCCAACCTATTCGAGAAGACAGTCTCCTGAGTAGCGCTCTGGAATCTACAAATGAGGGCTATGCAGTAGCGAAAATAGCGGGGTTGAAATTATGTGAAATGTTTCGACTCCAATATGGAAAAGATTTCTTTGCAGCAATGCCCACCAATTTGTATGGACCCGGAGATAACTTCCATCCCACGAGCTCTCATGTGATTCCCGGGATGATGAGACGTTTTCACGAAGCCAAAATGAAAGGTGAAAAGTCCGTGATTATTTGGGGCACCGGCTCACCACTCCGAGAATTTCTTCACGTGGATGATTTAGCTCGGGCTTGCATTCTCATTCTGAATTCAGATCAATATGATAAAAAGCTCATTAATATTGGTTCGGGAGAGGAATTATCCATCCTGGAACTGGCACTTTTGATGCAACAAGTGGTGGGCTTCAAAGGTCAGGTTTTAGCAGATCCCTCCAGACCCGATGGCACCCCTAGAAAACGACTCGATACGAGCCGTCTTCTAGCGTTGGGATTTAAACCGCAAATTTCCCTCCGAGAGGGGCTTGCAAAGACTTATGCATGGGCACTCGCTCATCAAGTTTTTGATCCCCCCAGAAGAAACGAATCTACCATTATTGCTCACGCTTAAGGAATCAGCTTTTCGTTAGCTACATCTAATGGAGAAAACCGTTCTACCGGATGATGTCCCTTCGTGAATAATTTTGTTTTGCTCACCCAATCATTCAAAGTCCCTTGGGTATTAATCACTTCTCCAAATGCCTTTTTTAGAGCGACCGTAAAAGAAGATCCTGAAGAACCTGCATTCGAGGTTTCATTGGCACGAGAAGAGGCAAAAACAAATAAGCTTTTCCAGTAAGCAGAATCTCGGTCTTTAGACTGAAGTTCCTGAAATACAGCATCCGCAAAGGCTTCTGATTCAGCCTGTTCGTGAATCGGGCCCAAAACTTTTCGGACGGGGTCCAGAAGTGAGCCCGAATAACAAGAATCAAACATCAACACTAAGCGGGACATGGGTCCTAGGGCCTCTCTCCCTTTCTCTAAAGCTGCTCGAATCTCAGTAATCCGCATAGAACGGTCGCGAAGGGAAATCCGTCCTCCGGACCCATGTCCCGAAAAATAGAAGAATAATGTTCCGAGCTCCTCTGTTTCTGAGGCCAAACGGGTTAAGTTTTGACTCACATTGGATACTGTACCTTGGCTGCTCCAAAGCTGAGTTGGAATAAACTGATAAGCAGGATGAGTCCCTATTTCGGTGACCATTTTGAGATCTTTATCAATACCCGGCAGTCCCCCAGGAACCCCGACCACTAACAATCGATTCTTGGCATTGGGATCGATGACCAGTTCACGTGGGTGATCCGCTCGGGAGTTAAAGCTGTTTTGAGCGCACCACAATACACATAACGCGTAGATAGATTTACGCATGGAGAATTCCTTTCAGATTTTTTTATGGAAATAGGAGATTAAATGCCTGCTGTACTTTCAGATTACCTAGCTTGGAGTAGAAGCAGTGCCTTTCAGATCAGTTTCATTAACAGTTGTCATGCGATACGCTTGGAGTAATGACTCTACGCAAGAGGACCTCAAGGTGAACCTTTTATCGATCAGGCACTTACTCATTGCTGGTATTTTTTCTGTTTTGATTTGTTGGCTCAGTGCTTTCGGATCCTCTAACTACGATCTTTCGGCCGAAGGCTTAAATAGCTTTGCTTTTATTCGGATGTCACAGGGCAAACCTTTTGCCACAAGAATCAATGAAATTCCTCTGCATTTTTGCATCTTTACATTTCTTTTTCTTGGCGTGATCGGTGGAGCTTATGTTCTAGCAGAACATTTATGGGGAGAGGTCTTTTCTCAAAATATTCTTCCTTGCATGCTCGGACGGCTTCGCCATTTTGATATGACCTTCCTACCAGTTTTGAAGGGCCTCATCATAGATTTGCTGTTTTGGAATAGTGCTTTTTTTCTGCTGGCTTGGACAGGATTCAAAATCATTTGGAAATCATCAGCTAACAAACATAAATCCATCTGTTTAGCCCTAGCCATTAGCCTGAGTTTTTTCTGTGCTTTGGTTGGCCAGTTTCGCGAGGGTGCAGCTTTCAACTATTTTGCCGGGTGCTTTTTCCTGCTATCGATTCCAGTAGCACTTGCACTGACCCAGCTTTTTCAACACACCGGTTTGGAGCTTAAAAAATATTGGGTTGTCTTTTTCTTCTTGGTAACAACGTTTTCATCTGCACGGCTGGGCCTGCAGAATGTGTTTGGAAACCATGCCAAAACCCCATTTGCTGATATATCAGATTATATTTCGGAGAACTTTTTGACCGAGCCTGTCTATACGAATACTGGCAATCTAGCTCTTTTTCTCCATAATCAAGTGTGGTTGGGTCCATCTGTGGAGTCGAATCTGGATTTGTGTAGAGGACTTGATCAGGTGGTACCTCAAATCAAAGAAAAACTTCGAGCCCAACCCTTTCAGGCTGCTGTAATTTATGGCGATAGCTGCGCGGATTGGCATCCTTCAGGTTTTTTCAGGGAGGAGCTAGAACCTCTTAAATCACTTAAGAAAACTTTTGGAAGAGTTTGTATTTTTGAAAAATGAATCAAAACGAGTATGCGCTCCAAAACGCGTCTAATAACTTGTGAGCTCCAACTTTTGAGAGGTGATTATCATCCATATAATAGGGCTCTTTGCCCTCAGATATATACTCACATTCCATCTGAGGACAAAAAATTTGACCAGGCTCCACAAATCGAACTGTCTCTTTTTTTAGCTGATTGAACGCTTGTTCAGCATTGATGTTCCTCCTGACGTATTGAGTTTGGGTGAGGATCTTATGGTTCGGAAGCGCCAGCGAACTGTCCCATAAAATAGCTTGTTTAAAATGGGTAAGTATATCTACTTGATACTCTGGCGTGCCTTTGATGATCATGACCTTTTTGCCTGAGTCCAATAGGAGTTGAACAGTCCTTTTCAGAGCGCTGCTAAAAATCTCTGGATTCTTCTTGATATCTAAATTAGGTGCCAAGCTCTCAGAGTAAGAAACAGGTTTCGGAGCCGTCCACCGAAATCCTTCAGTGTAGGCGGCCCACTCGGCAAACAGGACAACCGTTTTTATTTCCCTTTGAGCTAAGACCCATTCGATCGCTCGGGACATTGAAGTCTTACATCCAGGATTTCGCTCCGGAGAGTCTGTTCCAAATTGAATTAGGGGTGCGCAGAAGCTTTCGGTGATCACAATTGCTGATGTATTCCTTGTTTTCAGTTGCTCAGAGAGAGCGTCCAGTAAATAGTTCGCATGAGAATCTCCCAGAAAAGCCAAACCACTCGGTTTTTTGAGCTGCCCCACTCGATAAGCTTGAACGTTTGATAACGGGATAGGAAAGGATTTATTGTCTTCTAAGTGATTCGATAAGGTTTTGAGCTTTTGATTTCTCATTCTTTGGGGAAACCCCTCATTCCTAACTCCAGCAATTCCTAATAACAAAAGGGATAGACTGACAATAGCGACTTGGCCTCCCCAACCCTTAATTTGATGGGCCTTTCGAAAGGGCTGTTCAATGAAGAGCCAGGTCAAAAAGGAAAGCACAAAAATGAAAATGAAATTTAAAATCAATTGGAAAAAAAGATGTTCACCAGCAAACCGAATCCGCATGAATGCAAAAACAGGTTGATGCCACAAGTAGAGACTGTAACTGAGCAATCCAATCTGCACGAACGGCTTAGAACTCAGAAGTTTTCCAGTCCAACTCCTCAAATCGCTCAAAAGAAGGATTAGCGCAACGCTAATGGTTGGAATCAGGGTGAATCGACTGGGGTGCGGTGTTCGTTCGGAAAAAACAATCATGCTTCCCATCAGGCAAAGCAGACTGAAAAAAGCAATGCTCTCTGCACTTTTTCTATGAGCACGAATCCACTCAATCACTTTTTTTTCTGACTCTGTTAAAGCTATCAATGCTCCCAACACAAATTCCCAAACCCGGCCCGGTAGCAAGTAGAAGTTGGCAGAGGGCATTTTTTGGGCACTCCAATCCGCCAATCCCAAACTGAGAATAAAAATAAGAATTAAAAAACCCCATTTTTTTCGAAGAGTCCATCTGTGAATCCATATTAATAATAAGGGAAATAGAACATAAAACTGTTCCTCAATTCCAAGGCTCCAAGTATGGATAAGCGGCTTTTCCTCATTATGGGCGGAAAAATAGCCTGTCTGCTTCCAAAACCAAATGTTAGGAATCATCAAAGCAATTCCCAAAAGGGAGTTTGCATAATCTTTCAGTTGCTCTGGAAGTAATAAGTGCCAAGCCAACAGGGTAGAAATACCCACCACCACCACGAGTGCGGGGATAATTCTCTTTGCCCGGCGGAAATAAAAGGTTCTCAGGAGAAAAGTGTCAGACTTTAGCTCAGATAAAATGAGAGAACTGAGTAAATAACCACTAATGACAAAAAAAATGTCTACACCCAAAAATCCGCCACTTAAAATTGGAAGGCCGGAATGAAAAAGCAGTACTCCGAGCACTGCGACAGCGCGCAAACCATCAATTTCTCGTCTGTAGAGCATAACTTGTGGGGGATTTTTAATTATAACAGCGAGGCGTGATTTATCACCAAATTACTCACCAAGAAGTGGCTTTATCCGGTGGGTGATTTCGTTGGGGAAAAGCAAAAGAGTTCCCCATACACCTTCAGGATGTGGATGGGTTTTACCTTTTTCAGCCACAATCTTTTTATCGGAAAATCTAAAAGCTGAGTAGCTATGTCGAGTGAGTACGTCGCTGATTGCTTGGTCTTCTTCTGGCAAATGAGATTCTATCCAAACCAGAGGCCGTTTCTTTGTAAAAATTTCCTCACAGCCCTTCAGGGCAAAAACTCCGCCCCCTTCGATATCCATTTTAACAAAATCCGGAAATGCTCCAACATGCTCTTGGAAGTACAGATCTAAGGTAGTTGTTGGAACAGTCACTCTTTGAGAGGATCCATCAACACCACTGTCTGCCCAGGATTTAAGAATAGACGAGATGTGATGGTGGTTACCGATATAAAAATCCATGTGCCCAATCTTGTTGGAGCAGGCCTGTTCCACCACTCGAATCTGAGGACAAACATTTTCTTGGAGATTAGTCTTTAACTTTTTCAAGGTTTCTGGAGCTGGTTCGAAAGCAATCACGCTATGCTCCATCGATTCAAACTGCTTTGACATCCACATCGAAAAAAAACCGAGATTTGCTCCCACGTCTGCAGTGATGCTGCCTGGCTTTAGGAATCCGCCTTTTCGTAGAAGGCGTCCTAGAAATTGATATTCCTCAACATCCCAAAGGCCTAAAATAGCATGATAGTTGACGGACCGATCATAATACATTTTTGACCCTCTCAACGGTCCGAAGGGAATGCGATACACTTTTCCTTCTTGATAAAAACAGGAAAGAATTTTTCGAATAAGACTCGAATTGAACTTTACATACCGCAGCTGGTGTAGGGTGAGCGTGGCCATAAGATTAATGTTAATTCTATTTTCTTTGAATATGAACACATTTATCTAGAGTGGCAGGAATAAAAACTGGTGGGGCCGAGTGGACGAGTTTAGAACCTGGTGCCTACCCCACCCTCTTAGCTCATTTTCAAAAAAATAAGGGTTAACGTTGCCGCACAGCGGTTAATGTTTATTTGAATAAAACTGAAGGGCTCCATTAGAATCAGAACAACTGCTTAGAGTCGAGGGACCTATGAATAATGTTAAGACCCTATCAATTCTCTTTTCGGTCTGTCTTTTGTTCGCTGCTTGTAGCAAAAATAAGGACGTGTATGTTTCGTCGACGGAGAACGTAACTTGTTACAACTCTTTACCCGATTCAAACGGTTCATGTCCCGCTGGCACCACAAAAACAAGTGTTCCTAACAGCATTAAGGAATGTATAAGTGCATTTAAACCCGTTATTTATTTGTACCCTGAATCGGAAACAGATGTTTCAGTAAAATTAAACTTTCACGGACAGTTGACTGCAACTTATCCCGAATATGATCCGTCCCTTGGCGGGTGGGATGTAACTGCACACCCGAACGGTAAAATAATTAATAAAGCTGATCAAAAAGAGTATTCCTATCTCTTTTGGGATGGAAAAGCAGACGATTTAACAGCAGACTTTTCAACGGGTTTTGTGGTTTCTGGCAGCGAAACCCGAGCTTTTTTACGAAGTGTTTTGCCGAAAATGGGGCTAGAACCAAAGGAATATAACGAGTTCATAGTCTTTTGGTATCCATTGATGAAGAACAACCCTTACAATTTGATCCACTTCGAGGGGGAGGCCTATGAAAAAAGCGCACCACTTGAAATTACTCCGACCCCCGATTCGATCTTACGCGTTTTCATGATGTATCGTCCTTTGACTGAAAAAATTCAGGTGGAGCCTCAAAGTTTTGCCCCTTTCAATCGCAAGGGCTTTTCGGTCATCGAATGGGGCGGGACAATGATTCCTTGAGTAGGCTCGGCGGGGCCGATTGGATCCGGCTATAAATATCCATTGCCTTAAGGGCATACAGCCAAAAATCATGTGTTGTTTTGAAATTAGCTGTTAGTTTCAAAGCCATTTTTGCTGTTACGGAGGTGCGTTCGTTGATAATTCGATTGATGACTTTAATGTCACACCCACATCACATTTCAATGACTAAAAAATGGCGGGGCGAAGTGGACGACTTTAGAACCTGGTGCTCAGAATAGTTGCCTTATTACATTTGCCGTTAGAGTTGTTAATGTTTTCAGTGATTTGAATTGATTTCATTTGTCTTGTTTTGTTATTGTTCTTTTAATGAGTACAGCATTTAACAAAGAATTCTATCGCTCACTCATTGATCAAAATAAGACAACTGAGGTCCCTTCTTCCTGGTTTTTCGTTTTAGCTGACATCAAAGGCTCCACTCAAGCATCCCTAAAAGGAAAATATGAAAGCATTAATTATATTGGCGCAGCTGCTTTAGCCGCCATTAGAAATGAATTTGGAAACAAAAGCATCCCCTTTGTTTTTGGAGGAGACGGAGCAAACTTTTTAGTCCCGCCGGAAAATCTGAAGCGGCTACTTGCTATTTTGAATGCTCTCAAGGACCTAGCCCTTAAGCAAATGGGGTTTCACCTTCGGATCGAAGCGATAAAAGTTGAAAAAGTAATAGCGAAACAAGCGCCGATTCGGTACGGATTTGTTCGGGTGGGGCCAAGTGAGGGTTTCTTTTTTTTTCGAGGAAGAGGGATATCGGTTGCTGAAACCCTGCTCAAAAATGGCGAGGGAGAAAAGTTTGCTGCACACTCTCAGGTTTCTGCATTAAATTTAAAAGGGCTAACTTGTCGGATTTCTCCTTTTCGACCGATAAGTGGAACAATACTCAACGTCATTATAGAACCTCGCGTGACGCTCGAAGATGAAGACCAACTTTTTGAAAAAATTTTTCTGATCTGGAACAATTTTTATAGCCTTTGTCCAATCAAACCCCAAAATCATTTTCGACCCTGGATTTCCTCAAAACTGTTTATTGAAGCGCATTTAAATCAGAAAAGTACTCTCTGGATGGTCATCGAGTATTTCATTACTAAACTATTATTTAAACTTAATATTCGAAACTCGGTAGTAGGACTCCCAACTGAGTACACTGAAGCTCTCCTGATACAATCAGACTGGATAAAAATGGATGGCTTTCTTAAAATGGTGTTGGATGTAGACCAAAAAACTAAGGCCCTTTTAATAAGTAAACTTGAATCGCTGTCGGCCTTGAAGAAGATTCGTTTTGGAATCTCTCATTCGGATTCTGTCATAATGACCTGTCACCTGTTTTCGGCCGAGAAACAAGAACACGTTCATTTTGTGGACGGGAGCTTATGTGGCCTCACTCGAGCTGCCAAAGACTTAAAAGATAAACCTTAAGTAGAACTGACGACCAAAAACTGAAAAATGGCGGGGCGGACGGGACTCGAACCCGCGGCCTCCTGCGTGACAGGCAGGCGTTATAACCAACTTAACTACCGCCCCACATGAACCGCGATAGAAGCATCCCACCCTAATAAGGCCCTTCCGGAATGTCAATTTGACAGCTGAAACTCCAAAAAGAGTTCTGAATGGCTCAAAAGCAGGATCCAAAGGATGCGACGAGAAGTCCGGCTCTCTGGCAAAGTAAGCCCCCCCACCCGCCGCAGAAAAGCCCCCAAATCTTCTATTTTCCTCTTCTCATCGATCAGTTGGACTTCGGAGATTGAGTATTCCGGCATCGACTTTGCGTTGAGCCAGTCCTTGATTTCTGCCTTTTTTTGCAGATAGGTCTCCCCAGGAGTGAGTCCCCAAGGGATGCCATCATCCTCCAGAGGTCTGAAATGGGGTCTCCACCGCTCCATCTGCTCATCTAAACTGAGACCGCCCAACGGATGATAAGCATCGAATAAATGACGATACATCGGATTAGGTGCCTTACCTAAAGCCACCTTCCAGGGATGGGTTGGTGGATACCCTTGAAAATCCGTCTGAAAGAAGGGTTCTGGAATGGAAGCCTCTGGGTTTAAGATGTCCGCAACGTTTGCAGAAGTGTTTTTACCTCGCAGCAAAGAACGAACTTCCCCAGAAGAAAGCTTCAAAGGCTGCTCATGAGTTCGAGTTTGTAATCTTCCTCCCAAAAAAGCCAAGCGAAGCAATCGGGCTTTGTGGCGAAGCTCGACACGGTTGCTCAAATCAAAGAGTGCGTGTTTTTGGCCCTGGGATAGGCTCTGGGGCGCCGAACGAAAAGCTTTAGGAACCGCACATAAAATAAAATTGGATTTCAAACTTTGCCATAAGTCTAAGTAGTGTAACCAGAATGCAGGATCCAGACCTTTGAGTTGGAGCTTCTCCTCCATCACTTTGGGATCCCCCCACGGTCGATGAAAACAAAACCCCCAATTCAATCCCGCTTCATCCAACAGGTGAGCCAGTTCTTTCCCGGTGAAACCCCGGTCAGAGGCATGCAAAAACCCATCAACAATCCCCGGAAGATTTTTTGAATCGGGATATTCAAAGAAGGTAGCTTTCAACGGATGCCCTGAAGGGAGAGTTTGCATCAAACGAATTAATCGTTGAGGATGATCGGTTTGAATGGGCCCCAGGCCGAGAAGTTTTGCTAGTTTCTGAATTTGAAAAACTCGCTGACGCCCATAATGCGTATAAACCATCACTCTCAAAATACCGTGAGGATGGAGTCTCTCCGAAAGGGCTCGAAGCACTTTTCCCGGGTCGGGTAAACTCATGAGCACTCCGTAGCACTCAATGAAGTCAAATTTTTCATCGGGATAGGTTTCAAGCTGGTTGAGATCCAGTGCGCTAAAACAAACATTGCTAATCCCCTGAAGTCGACACCGCTTTTGGGCTCGCTTCAACGAGGCTTCGGAAAGATCTGTTGCCAAAATACTGGCTTGAGGATTCGCCCGGGAGAACGCGTAGGGTTGAAAAGTTCCGCATCCAGCAATCCATATCTTGGGGTTCTGGATGGGTTGACGTCCTAGACGACGAAACATCCAATCTAAGTTGAGTTGCCACAGGTGATCCCGGTGCAACCTCGCCCAGAGCGGAATTTGGGGATATGGCCAGTTCTCATATTGCTGTTTTACCGAACTGACTGAATCGGATGAGGACATTTCCTGATCCTAACTGATAACATGTTGCGTTACGACGAGAATTTGGACGGTGTCTCACTTGACTGCCCTCTATTACCCTCTAGAATCTTTCTCATTGTTTTAACCTCTAAGGAGCCTCCGGGAAGTCCAAATGGAAAAAAGAATCAATGACTGTAGTATCCGCGTAGCTACTGTGAATGGAACGGGTAGCCAATCCTCCAATAACTTACTTTTTAAATCCTTATTCCGAATGGGGATTGGGGTATGTGCGAAGAATCTATTCCCCTCGAACATTCAAGGGCTACCCACTTGGTTTCAAATCCGCGTGAGCCCCAAAGGGTACCAAAACTTACGAGAGCATGATGATATTGCAGTACTGATGAATGCAGAAACTGCTCACGAAGACATTGCAGCAATGCGCCCAGGCTCTACTATTTTTTACAACTCCAGCATCATCAAAGTAGCGCCTGAAGAAGTGAAGCCTGGAATGGTGGTTTATGCGCTCCCTGTAGAAGAACTGGCCAAAAAAATCACTGACGCAAAATTACGCCATCTTTTGAAAAACTTGTTTTACGTTGGAGCTCTTTCACATTTGTACGGCATTGAAGAAGATGTGATGAAAAGCGTGATCAAAGATACTTTCCGCGACAAACAAAGCGCTATCGATGCCAACATCGCTGCTCTTCAAGTGGGTATTGATTACGCAAAAGAGAATTTTAAAAAACAAGATGCCTTTGAATTCCAAAGGGCCAATGTGAACCAGGGAAAAATTGTAACTGAAGGAAATACAGCTTCTGGCTTAGGAGCTATTTATGCTGGCTGCACGGTAGTCGCTTGGTACCCCATCACTCCTTCGAGCTCTTTAACTGAGTCCATGGAAAGCTATCTTAAAAAATTGCGGATGGATAAGGACGGCACTGCTCGGTATGCCGTCGTTCAAGCAGAAGATGAATTAGGTGCTATGGGAATGGTGCTAGGGGCTAGCTGGGCTGGAGCGCGTGCTATGACCGCTACAGCAGGTCCAGGAATTTCTTTGATGCAGGAACTCTTGGGCTTAGCTTACTACGCAGAAATTCCTGCAGTGCTGTACAATGTGCAGCGAGTGGGACCTTCCACAGGACTTCCGACTCGAACTCAGCAGTGTGATGTCACTTCTTGTGCCTTTGCATCTCACGGCGATAAACGTCATATCCTCTTGTTCCCAAGCTATCCCAAAGAGTGCTTTGAAATGGGGGAGGACGCTTTCAACCTAGCAGATCGCATGCAAACTCCTGTTTTTGTGATGAGCGATCTCGACTTGGGAATGAATCAGTGGGTAGACGATGAACTCGTTTACAAAAAGCCCAAATATGATCGAGGGAAAATACTCAATGCTGAACAGCTAGAAAAAGCAAAAGACTTCGGCCGGTATTTAGATGTAGATGGTGATGGGGTTTGTTATCGAACCTTACCGGGCACCAACCACCGAAAAGCGGCTTTCTTCACTCGGGGTTCGGGCCATGATGAATATGCTCGCTACACGGAAAGCCCTGTAGTCTACGCGCGAAATATGGATCGTTTGGCAAAGAAATTTCAAACAGCAAAGAAATATGTGCCAAAGCCCATTCTGACTGGAAAAGATTCAGCAAAAATTGGAGTGATTGCTTACGGAACCACTCATCACGCTCTCACAGAAACGTTAGAGCGGTTAAAGAATGACAACATCAAATACTTACGAGTGAGGTCTTATCCTTTCACTTCTGAAGTAGAAGATTTCATCAAATCGTGTGACCGAGTGTTTGTGATTGAGCAGAATCGAGATGCGCAACTCCGACAACTCATTGAAATCGATATTCGCGGTTATCAAAACAAACTCTTCAGCGTTCTGTATTATGGAGGCTTCCCTATTTCGGCAGACTTCATCGAACGTGAACTTCAAAAAGCACTAGGATAATCATTATGACAACACCAGCTACCTGTAATCGAATCGGTTTAGAAAAAGCAGATTACTCGGGAAAACCCTCGACACTCTGCAAAGGCTGCGGACATGACTCCATCACGGCATGTATCATCGAAGCCTATTACCAACTGGGAGTTCCGCCTCATACCCTCATGAAGTTTTCGGGGATTGGATGCTCCTCCAAAACCCCAACTTACTTTGTCGATCGAGCGCATGGGTTTAATAGCGTGCATGGACGAATGCCGGCCATTGCGACCGGGGCAAACCTCGCGAATCATAAACTCACGATGATTGGTGTTTCGGGAGATGGCGACACCGCGAGTATCGGCATGGGCCACTTCTGTCATGCAATTCGAAGAAATTTGGACATGGTTTACATTATTGAAAACAACGGAACTTATGGTCTTACCAAAGGCCAGTTCTCTGCAACGGCTGATTTGGGCTCCAAAGCGAAAAAGGGTTGGTCCAACCCCTATCCCACTATTGATTGCTGTGCAGTGGCCATTGAATTGGGCGCAAGCTTCGTCGCTCGCTCCTTTTCAGGAGATAGAAAGCAAGTGATTGCGCTGATCAAAGCTGCTTACGCCCATAAGGGAATTGCTGTTTTGGATATCATTTCTCCTTGTGTCACTTTTAACAATCACGAAGGCAGCACCAAAAGTTACACATTTGTGAAGGAACATGATGTTGTTCTTCAAGAACTTGGCTTTATTGCTCCTCAAGAAAATATCGAAGTTGAAATAAAAGATGGGGAAACCAAGGAAGTTTCTCTTCACGACGGCTCCCGTTTAACCGTTAGAAAATTAGGAAGAGATTATGACTACACCAATCCTGTGAAAGCAATCGAATCTATCCATCAGGCTCGTGCTAAACAGGAACTGATTACAGGGCTTTTGTATCACAATCCTGGATTCAGTGATCATGCTGAGCTGATGCATTTAGGTGCTAAGCCTCTTTGCGAAATGACAGAAACTGATTTAGATCCGGGCCCAGAAGTCATTGCCAAGATCAATAAATCGTTTAAATAATTTCGTAAGCAATCAAAAAGCGAGTTGAGTTTCTAGGTAGGCGCCTGTGTAGGGGGGCACTTGTCGACACACCCCGGAAGCACACTGAGTGCCTCCGCTCGTTTGCCCAACAAAGCCTCGCGCCGTAAGCATTCCGGTTTTGTAAGTTGCTGAGCCATTCACAAAGTGATTTCCTAATTCCGGAATATTAGTAGGCATGTATTCATATCCAAAACCTAAATTGAAACTTTCTGAGAAAGTGTACGTGGTGAGAACTGCATTGCGCTCTTCTCGAATAGGAATCGGAGTTAAAATCGCCTGATTCAAAAGCTGCTTTCTCAATTCAATTTCTACGTACTGACCTTTTGCAGTTTTTATTTTTCCTTTTAAAGATCCATGGGCCAAATTATTTTTCTCCGGCATCCACCGGTACCCCCCTCGAGCTTCCATTTCAAAGCCCGGGCCCCACTTCACTTTTGAGAAAACTAAGGGGTGATGAATGCTCGTTTTCAATTCTCTGTCCTCACCTCTCAAATAGCTGGCACCTAAAGATGAAGCGCGTTCCTCACCAAAACGTCCTTCCACGGACCACCGAGCAGCAGAGACATCGCTATTGTTGGTGGCCAGAACAATTTCTTCTTCTAAAGTTGGGGGCCTTTGAAAATCATACACAAATTGTCGATAGTCTTTAGCCTCGAGCTTGGTCTTAAAAGCTAAATCAGAATAAGTAAGTGCTGCAAAGCTGGCATAGCCCCGCGGTTTCTTCTTAAATCCTTTGCTGGAGGTGGCAGCTTCCCAATCCATCCAATTCGTTTCAGCATAGGCGTCCAACCCAGGTAAAACATCCCGAGACTCTAAACCCACTCCGTAAGTGTTGTATTTTTTATTCACTGCTTTTCCATCGGGTTGGCTTTCAGTGGTATGAAACCGACCTGTCACCTGAAAATTTGAGAATGGACTTGCGGTGATAGCCCCTCCGGCTATCCGAACTTCCCGATTGGTCATTAAACTATCCACTGGATTGATAGCGACGGGAGCTTGCAAGGCGTTCACCCGTCCGGCCAGTCCCAGGACTGAAAGAGTTTCACTCCGGAACTGAACTGAGGCACCCTCCAACGTATTATCCACTCCAAATGCGGGATTATTGAACAAGGCCAGTGCAATCCCCCGACCAAATTCTTGATGGCTGTCCCCAAGGCGCACTTCCCAGTTTTCCCAATCCCCTGCCACCGTTTTTTTATCTAAAATGATGGGGCGGTTCAATACCGGGTCACTTGCTTGGGATATGCGGTTAGAGAAAGCGAGCTGTGCGCTTAAATTGCCCCATCCGGATCCAAGAGTTGTCTGATGATTTAAAGTGTTGATTGCAGGCGCTTCAGGATCTCCCGGATCTTTCTCACTAGTGGCCAAGGCGTGATCCGAGACACTCCAAGTGAAGGGCGATGAAACCCCCTGCTCCAATGCAGTTTCTGCAGCCATCAACGAGCCGCTGAGTACCAGTGAGCAAATGATTTTAGAGTTTAATTTCATGCTTCACTTCATCCATCATTTGTTCATGGAATCCGGAGAAGGTCTTGATGATGTTACCCTGTGAACTTACGAGCGCTGAAAAAGGTAAGCTTTTTGCAGATTGATATTTTGAAAAAATTTCATGTCGAGGATCCATCACGACTGGAAAATCAAACCCGTAAAGCTTCATGGTCGGTCTCACGTCACTCGAAGTTTCTGGAGTATCGACATTAATAGCTAACATGTCTAAAGGAAGCGATGGATCTTTTTTCAATCGAGCACTGATCTCCTTCAACTCCTGTAAACAAGGCGTGCACCAACTCGCCCAGAAACAAAGGATCAAAGAGCGTCCAGTTTGCAGATTCTTTTGGAGAGAAGTTCGTTTCCCATCCAGCAATTCCGCTTGAAACTGGGGAGCTGGTTTAGCTAGCGCCACCCCAGTTAAAAACAAAAGCCCCAAAAGCACTGAACATTTATTCATTTAAAAGCTCCTTGAGACGAGCCATAAACTCATTCATATCGACGATGCCGGGATCATAAATTTCTACGACTTCCCCATTTGGTCGCAGTAAAACGGTCGCTGGTACTAAACAGCTGGAGCCAGAATAAAACTTTCGATATTCGCCTTTACACTGATTATCGACGTACATGCTGAACTGGGTCAGGCCAAGCTCTCTGCCATAGCGATCGGCTGTTTCCTGGGTGGCCTTGCTCCAATTAGGTCCCGCTACTACATACACACGAGCATCTAAGGCTCCTGCTTGGTCTTTAAGTTCCGCAGCTATTCGCCGGTTCAATTCGGGCAGTTCTTCATTGCAACTGGCGCAGGAGTAACCGGCAAAAACTTCCAAAATCAGTTTGGGACTGCCTGATTGAAACTCTTTAGTGCTGTTGGAAGTGCTTCCTTTGTTACCGCAACTATTCACGAGGAAGGATAGACCAAGAAAAAATAGAAGGCTGAGAGTTCTCATTTTTGTTCCTTAGTGTTTAGGTTAGGTTCAAATTATCTCACCGTTTGCTGTTCAAGTAATTACCCACCCCAACACAGGTTCCCCCCCGGACAAAAGGGATGGCGCATCAGGAACTCCTGGAATGAGCGGTCCCATCATAAAATCCTGGGTTTTTTCGATATTTTAATGAGTATTTTCAGTTACTTAAATATGCTTTTGTAAAATCAGACTCTCGTTGACTTTATTTTTTTTCCGGGCGAATAACTAAGAGGTCCGGTAAGCACTTGTTAAGACTTGTTTTTATAAGGAGCCCACATGGCAAATCCAACAAAACCAGGAAAACTGCTCATCAACAACGAATGGTGTGAAGCAGCGAGTGATAAACGCTTTGATGTCATCAATCCTGCCACAGAAGCAAAGCTGACGGATTGCGCCGAAGGCGCCCAAGCCGATGTCGATCGGGCAGTAGCGGCTGCTCGTAAGGCATTTGAAAGTGGGCCTTGGAAAAAAATGTCAGCTCGAGAACGAGGACGTATTTTGAACCGGGCCGCACAACTTTTAGAACGCCATCGGCAAGAAATTGCGGAACTAGAAACGCTGAATAACGGAAAACCCATTTCCGAAACACTTCACGTCGATTTAACTTTAGCCATTGAGACTTTCGAATATTACGCCGGATTAGCGGACAAAATTCATGGGGAGACCATTCCGGTGAATGGTCCTTTTCTGAACTACACTCTCAGAGAACCCGCAGGAGTCGTAGCTCAAATCATTCCGTGGAACTTCCCATTGCTGATGGCTGCTTGGAAGCTCGGACCTGCGCTTGCCACAGGCTGCACAGTGGTCTTAAAACCGGCTGAGCAAACACCCCTAACCGCCCTGCGATTGGGAGAACTCCTGATCGAAGCGGGTCTTCCCCCTGGAGTTTTAAATATCGTCACAGGTTTTGGTCCCACAGCCGGAGCTGCTCTGGCCCAACACATGGATGTTGATAAAGTGGCATTCACTGGGTCCACTCAAATTGGAAAACTCGTAATGAAAATGGCGAGTGAAACCAATTTGAAAAGAGTATCTCTAGAGCTTGGTGGCAAAGCACCCAATATCGTATTTGCTGACTCTGATTTGGATGCTGCTGTGAATGGGGCTATGCGAGGTATTTTCTTCAATCAAGGTGAAGTGTGCTGTGCCGGCTCTCGGCTCTTTATTGAACAAAAAGTGCATGATGAGTTTCTTGCAAAACTCAAAGCTAAAGCGGAGAAAATGGTAGTTGGGAATCCTTTGGATCCTAAAACTCAAATGGGCGCCCAGGTATCCAAGGAGCAGTTCGATAAAATTCTAGGTTACATCGAACAAGGAACAAAAGAAGGGGCTCGTATTGTTACAGGCGGTGCCCCCGCTCAACCCAAAGGCTACTTTATCAAGCCCACAGTTTTAGAGGGAGTTACGAATCAAATGACGGTAGCCCGAGAGGAAATTTTTGGGCCTGTAGTTTGTGCACTCACTTTTAAAGACACACAAGACCTCATTCGACAAGCCAATGATACTGTTTACGGGTTATCTGCAGGTATTTGGACTCGAGACATTGGCAAAGCACATCGCTTTGCTAAAGAAGTAAAAGCAGGAACGGTCTGGATCAACTGCTACAATCAGTTTGATGCGGCTTCTCCATTCGGTGGTTTCAAACAAAGTGGCTTTGGTCGAGAGCTTGGTGAGCATGCACTCGAGTTATACACTCAAGTCAAATCGGTTTGGGTGGCACTCGATTAGTCAGTTCACTTATTGATAGTTATCCAGCTTTTTCTGAATTTTATCGAAGTAGGGATCGCCAGGACGGGCATAATTTTTGGCCCTATTCCAATACTGCTTGGCCTCTTCAATGCGGTTCATGCTCTCCAAAATATAGCCATGAGTATAAGCTTCCTTAGCTAAGCGATTCAGTTGCTTTCTCGCTCTCAGACTACACTCTTGAGCGGCATCATAAGAAGGATCTCGCTTGAGCATTTCGTCGCACAGATCTCGGCTAAGATTATAATCTCCTTCAGCGAATTTCTCTTTAGCTTGAATGAGAAAAGGCTCAAATTCCTCTTTTTGCTGGATCTTCGCCCTATCAATCAGCTGTTTGGCTTGATTCAAGTACTCCGTCTCACCTTTAAGTTCGATGGTTCGGACTTTTTCCGCTAAATTAATTGTGTCCTGATAAGCCTTCTCTTCGAATTTTTGTACGGCTTGCTCCATGAGTTGGGTAACTAGTTTTCTCTTTTCCATTTCCGGATCAACTTCTGGAGGCAATTGTTCAATATCCCTGATTTGTAAGGAGGCGGCTCGTAGCCCTTTAGCAGCGGTAGAATTCTGAGGATCTAAAGTGATAGCGTGCTGAAACGCTTCGCCTGCGCGAACAAAATCGCCTTGTTTCAAGTACTCAACGCCATCCTCGATATGAATTTGAAGATCCGCATTTCTTTCGCGTTCGGCTTTTTCTGTTGCGTCTGCTTTCTGTTTTTCTTTCATTTTCTTAAACAAGAAACTTTCGATTTTTTTTGACTCTTTATAATAGGGCACTAGAGTATGCAGTTCTTTGAGTTCCAAATAGGCACTCTCAAAGTCATCTCTTTCCTGATGCCTCAGCGCTGTGTTGTAGTGTCCTTCAACTTTTCTTTGCGCTTGCGGAGTCAAATCAGAAAATTCTCGTGGAATGGGTGGTGCTAAATTAGCATCGGCCGAAATTGATTTATTAGCCTCAGAAATGGGGGCTGGATTCTTCGTTGCTTCAGCAGGAGCCTCTTCGGTTTGTTGTGGAGTCTCGGGTAGCAAAACTAAAAGCGCCACAAGCCCCAAAAGAACTGCACCTAAAACCTGGTTTCGTTTACTTTTAAAGAGACTCTTTTTTGTTTTCTGCCCGGTAGAGGTGCTCGCCATCTCCTGGCTACCAGGAGCAACCACCGGAGCTTCTGCAGGTTCGGAAACCACCAACTGCAGCGATTTTGTTTCAGATGCTGAGTGGAGCGGCTGGAGCATCCCCCCTCGCTCTACATTGCCCATTTCGAGATCTAAAATAAGAAACTTAATCTTTGAACGCCCCAGCTCGATTTCATCAAAGCTATTGAGCGGATGTTCTAAAACGCGAACTCCATTCACGTAAGTTCCATTACGGCTTTCGAGATCGACTAATCGATATCCTTGTCCGACACGGGAAATCTTTGCGTGTTTTCGAGACAACTTGTCGTCATCAATGAAGATATCCACTTTCTTGCTCCGACCCATGGTCATTTCATAACCCTGGATGGGAATTTCCTTCCCTGCCATCGGACCGTCTGTAAAAATCAACTTTGCTACGACTGCCTGGCCCTCAATGGCAGTGTTTTCTGTTTTCAGTGCGAGTGCACCCTCGACTTCCAGGACTTCATTTTCTGCCTGTCTCTCAAAAATTGGGAACTCACGCACATTATCAAATGGCGCCGGTTCACTCACAAGAACCGGCATCGACTCTGGTTCAGGAAGCGCTTCGGAAGGAACCTCTTCAGACGGTAAAGCTTCAGCTGGTTCCTCGTTCTCTAAAGCCATTACAGGACTACTTTCTAATGGGGTTTCGGGAGCCAATGCTTCATGAATATCAATCTGACACTGAAGGATATACTGTCCCAAACCAATGGAATCACCTTCTTTGAGTTCGCCAGTCTCGACGCGTTCCCCGTTCAGCTTGAGTCGACCCGCACCACTCATATTCGTAAAGTAGATCGCAGCAGGCGTTACTCGGAGTTCCACATGACTTCTACTGATTTCTTTCCCCTGAAGGACCAAGTCACAGAAGTCGGATCGACCAATGCGATACACTCCCTCTCCAAACTCTCTCGTGGAAACCTCCACGCCACCCGCATCTTGTACCCGTAAAATCAGCTTCATGGGAATAACTCAGCGGCCTGCAGACGCTGCCTCGCTAGTTTAATCTGTTTCTCCACTTCTGAAACCACTGGATCATTGGGTTTGTGAGCCAAAAGAGTTTGGGTTTGTTGAAAATGATAAATGGCTCTCTTAAATTGAAGTGCTGAGAAATATTTCAGTCCCATTTCGTAATGCTTCTGTGCTTCTTTCTCGGCTTCGTGCACAGCAGATTTTAAATAATAACCCGCGGCGGGGTGCATCTTATTCAGGGAAAGTGCTAACTGAAACGAGTTGATAGCACGATGATAGTTCCTATTAAAATACTCTCGCTGACCTCTTCTAAAATATGTTTCTGACTCGGTAATCCCAGCATCTGCCCAGGGCAGATTTTCTAATTCTGCCTCAACCGGATTCTTAGTAACATCCGCTACTGTATTGCCCCTCAAGGCAGGATCGTCTCCCATCACCGTTGGTGCATCACTGACTTGAACTTGAGGCACTCCTCCGACAGCTCCGGGTTTGGCATCTACAGACTTTCCGCCTTCAGGGCTCTGATTCATCAACAAAGCAGCTACCAAAATGACACCCCCCCCCCCGTAAAGGAGTAAACGCTTATTCAAGGGACGACGAGAAGTCATATGAACTTGGGACAGTTGGGAAACCTGGTCATCTTCAACAGTTGACTGTACGCTCACCCGAAAAGCGATCGAGCCGATCAGAATTTCATCCCCATTTTGCAAAACAGCTGCTTCAGTTTTTTTGCCGTTCACTCGTATGCCGTTTCTGCTTTGATTATCAAAAATAACAAATTGACCATCCTCCCCCTGCTCAATCACTGCATGCAGTCGGGAGACCGATTCATCTTGAATGACTACTTGATTATTCTCACCTCGACCTAGAGTGGTCCGTTGCTTCTGGATCTGGAACACGTGACCTCGCCCTGTACCAGATAATTGCTCAATGGCAATGGGCCCCTGTGAGCTTTCGATGGTTTGGAGTCTTGCTTCCATAGCTTTTGGCGCTTAAGCCCCTCCCATCTTAACTATCAGTAAAATAAATCGTACCTCACCGCTCTGACTGCGATGACCCACTGCCACCATAGCTCGATTGATGCCATTGATATCTAAAGTGGCATTTTGAGTTTCACCTAAAGAGCTTACTACCCGATCGGTCATATCAATCGCTGTTCCGGCAAAACCAGCATCTCGACAACAATCAGAAATATTTTGGCCCTGGGCATACTGGGATCGAAGCCCAATCAGCTCCTCAAGGACATGCCCCACAAATTTCACCTTTTTTTCCTTATCCAAAAGCAAAATGGCGTCAGAACTACCCACATCAAATTCCTCAATCGTTTTTACATAAAGCTCATCTTCTGCTTCATGATCGCCACTCGCCAGAGGCTTCCCAAAATCCACATTGGATTGCTTCAACTTGGATACTGAGAAGTTGATCACCTGGGCCAAATTTTCCAAATCTTCTAATCTAGCTTCACTTGCAATACTGACAGCTTCTCCTCGAAGTGCCGCGTCCAACTGTTCCTGAATTTGCTGCACAGGATGAGTCACCATTTTTAAAACGAGATAGTAAGCAAATAATCCTAAGAACACTGCGAAAATGATCGCTTCAAGAACAGGCTCAAAGACAGAAGTGATACTGGCTGCTGCTTGAAATTTACCGAGGACAACCGCAGCGGGCCCCGGAGCCAGGTCTTCAAGATTTTCTTGAGCAGGTTGGGGGATGGGTTGAGCCACTATGAAAACCCCATTTGAATGCTCGACTGTGACCTGTGGACTTTTCTCCTCTAACACCCTTTTCAGTGCTATCAATGCATAAGAATCATTCAGAGACTTATTGTAGAGTTTTACTGGCGCAACGATGTTCCCTGTCTTGGAGTCTATGATATAGAGCTCCTCAAAACCTTTGACTGATTCCCAGGGATCCACGCTCAAGCGAGTGAAATCGCCGCCTTTTTGAAGTCCACGGTAATTTTCGCGTACGATTTGATTGAGCACAGTATGCGCACGTTCAAGGGCCTCGCTTTGTGTCAGTCCCGTAGCCCACACATACAGCGGTCTCGCTGCTAAAAGAACGGTCAACACAAGGGCACTCAACATAATTGAGCCTAGGAGCACACGCCAATCCACCAACTTCATCACTTCGTAGAGCGGTATTAAAACTTTCTTGTCCACCAGTTGTTTAAACTTCTCCTGATGAGATTGAAGGGTCGCTGCTGCATTCGCATTGGCCTCAGAATTGGAATCCGGTAGAAACTCTTCATTTGTCTTTCGGGCCAAATTTCCCTCGACTGCTCGTCCGCCTAAACCGCCGTGATTCAATTTGGGGAAGTCCTTAATAGGTCGCAGCTGGTATTCTCCGACACTGATGATGTCTCCCAAATGAATTCTCTGCTTCTTAACCATCACACCATTCACAAAGAGACCATTGGAGGATCCGGTATCCACCACCGCGATTTGAGATCCCTTAATCACCAGAAGGGCATGCTGTTTTGAAACTTTGTTAGACTTCAGGCAAATAGCACAATCTTCGCTCCGGCCAATTTGAAATTGACCCTCCTCAAGCGTTTTTGTCTCAATGAGATCCCCATTTTTCAAAATTTCAAATCTCATTCGAAAACTCCTGGACAGATCAAACGATCCCCTTGCCGGATTTTTTTCTGATTTGCCTGGTCAGGTCCTAACTCAATCGTGTGTACTGCTCCTTTGATTGGGAGGAGTAACCTCCAAGGACTTAAACTGTTGAGCACTCGAACCACTTCACCCGTTGCTGAGACAAAGACCACATCAATTGGCATTCGCATAAAAAAAGTATGAATCGAATTACATTTGGGAAATATGATTGCCTCATTAGCTGGTAGATGGGTTCTGCCCATCAGCCCTAAAAAGCGTGTGAAGAAGTTGCGAGCAACTACACATTGCTCAACCAACACTTCGTTCTCTTTTCTTAGAATAGTCGTCACCCTACTTAGCTCCTATGAACCCTAAAATCACCGGACCAAAAATCATGATGAACACCGCGGGCATAATAAATAGAATCAGCGGGAACAAGAGCTTCTGAGAAGCTGCAGCCCCTTTTTTCTCAGCACTGGTAAAGCGTTGGGTGCGAATCAGGTCGGCCTGTACTCGAAGGACGGCTCCGATACTTCCCCCCATTTCATCCGCAGTTACCAAGACTGCTATCAACGAAGAAACCTCCGTGAGATCGATTCTCCAAGCTAACTCGCGCATAGCATCGGCACGGGAGGTTCCCAACTGTGTTTGTTGTAACATGCGCTCTAATTCATCGACTAATGGACCTGGCCGTGTTTTTTCCACCACTTTTTGGATAGCTCCGATAAAGTCCAGGCCAGCTTCGGTTGATAACGTCATCAAATCGATCACAAAAGGTAACTGCAGTTTGATTTCCTCCTGACGTTTCTTTCTAAGACCAGAAATCCAAAAACTGGGATACATATAAAGAGTAATTCCCATGAATAAGAACATGAATAATGACGGACGAAAGCCCTGGGAGAAAAACCAAACATAGAGCACGGGAGGAACAACCAGACCTAAGAATATTTTGTAGGCAAGTAACTCATCGACATCAATTTCATCTTCCATTCCAGCTGAAATGATCTGGCGTTTATTTTTCTTACGCCAGTTCTCGGCCTGAACTCTTTGCGAATAAGGCATCACCAAAGGCCGGAACATCTTTCGAGACAGATTCAAAAGCCCATTCTTTGATTTCTTTTTGCGTTGCTCGAGCTGACCAGCAGCAGCCCCTTCAATTTCACCCGAAAAAAGATCCCAACCCAGAAAAAATGCGCTTCCGCCAGTCAGTACTAAAGCAACCAAAGCTAAGAGAGACATAAAAACTCCATACAGGTTCTCAGCACTCTGTTCGGAAAAAAAACAAAAAATCTTAACTACTTAGCTTAATACTTGCGATTACCTGGAACCCCCCTAATTATAACACGTCGCATTATTAGGTCTCAAGTGGCAATCCCCTAACACCAGGCCCCTATTAGTTAATATTTCTAATGGTTTATACAGGCCTATAATTTTCTCTGAACGAAGCCGGGCTATGTTAAACTAAGAATGGACCTTCAGACCAGGTCCAGGGGCTAAATGCCTCGAGAAAGGGGGTGGTACTATGGTCAGTTTACCTAGTACGGAGGTGAGAACTCCTTAGGAGTTTTCTCCTCCCAACGTTGGAAAGCCACCTTCTTCACCGAAGGTGGCTTTTCTTTTTTCATGCCTTTGATTCTATGAATAGTTGATGAAGGCTTTGAGCAACCGCTTCTTTGGCGGAACTTGGAATGGCAAGAGTCAAAGATAAGCTATTTGATGCAATCATCAATACACGACTGGATTGTTGCTGCAAGACCTGAAGACATTGTGACAAAATTTCTTGGGAAGTAGAAAGCCCCTCACCCACCAATGAAACCAAACAAATATCACTCACTTCTTGAAAACCAGGGTCTACTTTATCTAAAAATTCCCGCAGAGCTTCCGATTGGGAGGATTCACACAAAAAGCCCATTTCATTTCCCGCCACTGAAAAAAATTGAAGTGGACTTCCCTGACCTTGAAACCATTTGGTTAAATCAATTAAATTTAAACCTGATGAAAAGTAATGAAACCCTTCTTTCGTAGTTACACCCTTAATGAGAGGTTTTTCCATTTTATCCTCACTTTCATTCCAACCGACTTTTGTTCCGGTATCGGGAGAACCTTGACTGGAACCAATCCACACCTTAACTCCAAACCTTTTAGCTAGCTCAATACTCCTGGGCTGCATTTTTGCTCCCAACCGCGAGAGTTCTAAACACTCGTCATAAGAGAGCTGTTGAAAGACTTTGGCCCGCTTCACAATCCTCGGGTCTGCACTGTAAATGCCTTCAACATCAGTTAAAATTTCACAGCGCTCCGCCTTGAGTGTCGCAGCAAGAGCCACAGCCGTGGTATCGGAACCTCCTCGTCCCAAGGTTGTGATTTCTTTCTCGCGACTGACTCCCTGAAACCCGGCAATAATAACGACTTTCCCTTTTTGAATCTCTTCTTGTATCCGCTGAGGACGAATTTCCAAAATTTTTGCTTGAGAGTGATCTGAGCTGGTAATGATTCCACTTTGAGAGCCTGTGAACGAAATCGCAGGCACCTCCCGCTCTTGTAAACTCATTGCCAATAATGACATCGACACGCGTTCACCTGCTGTGAGAAGCATATCGAGTTCTCGAAAGGGCGGCTTCTTCACGGTTCTTGAGGCTAGTTTGAGCAGATGATCTGTCGTGTGCCCCATCGCTGATACGACAACCACGATCTGTGCCCCTGAGAGTCTCAAGGCCTTGATTCGATCCGCAGCAATCTGAATGTGCCGAGGAGATGCTAGGCTGGTGCCCCCATATTTTTGAACCACTAAAGTCATAACAGTTTAAATAGAACCACTCCGTTTGATGCTTTGCCATTCTTTTTCTAGTTGCACTTCCGAAAGATCCGATATTTTTTTCCCTTTTTGATTGATTTTGTTTTCAAGCTTTTCAAACCGATGAGCAAACTTGGAACTACTTACTTTTAAACTCCGTTCCGCATCAGTCCCCAAGTGGCGAGCGACTTGAGCCAAAGCAAATAAAACATCGCCTAACTCTTCCTCAATCCGCTTTTTCGATTGATTGCTTTTTATTTCGGCCTCTAATTCTTTCAGCTCTTCCTTCACTTTTTTTATGACTTCCGATGTTTTCTTCCAATCAAATCCAACACTGGACGTGATCTCTCCATAGCGCTGAGCCAATTGCAGTGCAGGCATTGCCTTAGGAATACCCTCTAATATTTTTTTCTGAGGCTTTTCTTTTTGTTTTAATCGAGTCCAGTTTTTCATGTGGCTAGCATAGTCTTTGATTTCTGCGTCGCCGAACACATGGGGATGACGTCGGATCATTTTTTCTGAAATAGCTTCGGCAACCGATTCAAAGTCGAACCATTTTTTTTCACTGGCAATTTCTGAGTGCAAGGCCACTTGAAGCAGCACATCTCCAAGTTCTTCTTTCAGAGCTTCGGGATCATCGCTATTCATAGCTTCTGCAGCTTCATAAGCTTCTTCCAAGAGATATTTACTTAAAGAAGTGTGGGTTTGTTTCTTATCCCAAGGACATTTCTGGCGGAGCTCGTGAACGACGTCTAAAAATGCCAAGGTTTCAGTACAAGAACGGGCTTTCTTTGATTTTTTTGATTTTTTACCCATGCGAAAAGCTATAACATAAAGCTCAATGATCTTAAAATGGTGGAACCGAATCTCTTCTCTTCCCTTAGGCAGGTACTTCTTTAGCTGGGCCTTTTGGGCATTTATCCCTTATACCGGGTCGGTTCGGCCGGAGATTGTTGAGCTCAGGAAGGGGTTTGCCCGAGTTCGCATGCGAGACCGTCGCTTCCACCGCAACCACTTGAAATCCCTCCATGCGATTGCTCTGGCTAATATTGCAGAATGCGCCTCAGGACTCAGCCTAGTTCCAGGCCTCCCCCCGAGGGCGCAGGCCATTTTAGTGCGTCTGGAAATTGATTATTTAAAGAAGGGACGAGGAACGCTGGAGGCTCAGGCCAGCTGCACCCCCCCAAATTCGCCAGAAACTCAGGACTTTCTAGTGGACTCTGTTGTGACCAACAGAAAAGGCGAAACAGTCGCGACCGCCCGAGCCACTTGGAGAATCGGAGAGAAAAGAAGATGAATCGCTTTACCCAAGCCCTAGGCATTGAGGTCCCGGTGATTTGCGGAGCCATGTACCCCTGCAGCAACCCGGAATTGATAGCCTCCGTATCAGAAAACGGGGGAATCGGCATCATTCAGCCCCTGTCTTTAGTTTATGTCTATTCTTATCCTTTCGAGGAAGGCTTAGCCAAAATTCGAAAGCTCACCTCAAAGCCTGTTGGCATGAATGTTTTGGTGGAGAAAAATATTCAAGCTTATGAGAACAGGATGAAAACATGGGTAGATATCGCCTTGCGAGAAGGCGTTCGTTTTTTCATCACGGCCCTCGGGGACCCCTCGTGGGTGATTGAAAAAGTGAAGCCTCACGGTGGAATAGTCTACCACGATGTCACAGAACACAAATGGGCCGAGCGCGTATTGAAGGCTGGAGTGGATGGATTTATTTGCGTCAACAACCGGGCGGGCGGACATGCAGGTAGGCACCCAGAACAAAAGCTGTATGACGATTTGAAAGATCTGGGACTACCTCTCATTTGTGCCGGTGGCGTGAGTACTTCAGCTGATTTTGAACGTGCTTTAAAAATGGGTTATCAAGGAGTGCAAATGGGCACTCGCTTCATTGCTACTCCCCAATGCCAAGCTCATACTGATTATAAAGATGCGATTATTCAAGCAGAGGAAAGAGACATAGTGCTCACTGAGCGAGTGACAGGAGTTCCTTTGTCCGTAATACGGACTCCGCACGTGGACGAAGTCGGGCTCACTGTAGGTCCAATCGCTAAATTCCTGTTTAAGTTTCGGAAGACCCGGCACTGGCTGAGGTTTCTCTATAATTTGAACTCAGTCCGCTCGATGAAAAAAAGCAATTTAAAAGGACTCAGCACAAAAGACTACTACCAAGCTGGTAAAAGTGTTGCAGGAATCGAAGCTATTGTAGATGCCGGAGAAATTGTTAGAGGATTTGGCCGTGTTTTTAAAAGTCTAAAGTAAGTCGCAAAGAAGCGGAATCATCTTCGATCCCCAAAGAGGACACCAAGCGATTCATTTGATTTTTTTCTTCGCTGTTGTGAATCCACAGGGAAGTGGAACTGTGTCGATTGGATTGGACATTGGCATGGGTGACCCAGTAGAGGATCTCATAGGCGCTTTTCCCAAATCCTGTTTTTCCATACGTTTGAGCTACTAAGTGGACCCAAAATTTTTTCACTTCACCTTGAACTTCACACTCCACATCCAACTCAAACAGTCCAACAGAGGCTTGCTGATGGGTACATGAAAACACCTCATAGGGCTCCAGGTTTTGGACATAGTTAAAGGAAAAGCTTCGCCAGCCGGACTGTACCGCCCAGCTCGAAGGGATAGCAGCGAACACAAACAGGAAAGCAAAGAGAGTTTTAATAGAAACGTCCTTGTTGGTAGCGCTTAAACTTCTTTTTTAAGCACTGCGAGCTTGAACATCACGAAATCAGTAACACCCGCTGTATAGATCACTTTCTTCAGCAGATTGAAAGGCAAGTCTTTATCAGCTTGCATCACGATATTACCCACCCAAGCTTCTGGATCGCCAGCGCCCTGAATTTGACTTCTCTCTTTCTGTTTCTTCAATTGAATCGCGAGTTCTCGGATAGTCACACCATCGCCTAACAGATCTGATTTTTTTACATCACCATTTTCGAATCTCACGATTTCCTTATTATCTAACAGAATCGCCTGACGAGTGACCACCAACTGAAGAGCAGGAACTGGAGTTTGCATCGCACTGGATGCCGGCAATGTGAGATCTTTCCCCACGCTAAAATCGCTTTTTACAGCGGAAAAATTCTGAAGGAGATAAAACAAAAGTGCCATCAAAATATCGAGCATCGAAGTCAGGCTGAGCCCTGCTGCGAGCGCATTTCTGCTCTTCATTTTCTTGGTGAAACTGGATGCGCTACTGCCTGCCATTATATGCCTCCAATACTAACGTCTGGGAACAATCGATTGAATGCTTCACTTTCGGGCTTTCCTATCATGTCGACTGGTACTTGTTTGAATCCGTCATCTTCTTTTTTGAGCTCCCGAGCTGCGTCCATAACATCCACCATCACGAAATAGGGAGTATCGTCATTCGGCATCAGAGTGATGTCTTTAGTGTTAGGACTCTTTGTTTTGAGTTGCACCAGGAACTTATGCAGATCTTCCGTGGGCCACTTCTTTTCCGGCCCCAACGGAAAGGAACGTTCTCCACCTGCATCGCTTCTCACTCGAAACCCATCCGCATTGATATAAACCATCACTTCCATTTTATTAGAAGTGTCTTTGGCCTTGCGAACTTCGTCAGCAGTACTTGCGATTTTTGGCAGAGGCGCATCGATGATCACGACGGGCATGACGCTTGCGAACATCAGCAAGTAGAACATGAGACACGTGATCAAATCGATCATGGGTGTCAGGTTCAATTGATCATCGGGCCGCGTCCGATTGGTTCTTTCACTGGGCTTTCTAGCAGCCATGGGTTCCTCAAGACTAAGGTGTATTACTCGCCTGCTGCAGCATCATCGTCGCCATCTGCCAGAGCGTGTCCGCCTTTTTTAGAGGCTGAGAGTAAGTTGATCAATTTCACTGAATATTGATCGATGTCAGCGATAATGCCGTTGATCCGTGATTGCAGAAGAGCATTTACGAACAGAGCGGGCATAGCGACCATAATTCCCAATGCAGTTGAGTTCATCGCTAACGCAATGGCTTTTTGCAAGAAGGCTTGTCGTTGAACAGCATCTACCGCATCGCCACCTTTAAATGCCATGATCAGACCGACAATCGTTCCAAACAATCCCAGCAGTGTTGCTAAGTTCGCAAGCACGGGCAAGTACAACGAACGAGCTTCTAGTTTCGGAAGCGCTTCCAGTGTTGCTTCATCAATCGCATTTTGAATATCTTCTTCGGAATCTTTTGCACGAGTGAGCCCTGCTTTTAAAACGCGTGGTAACAAAGCCCCGGGTTTGCTGTTGCACAAGCTGATGGCGCGGTCGATGTTATCGCTCAAAATGTATTTTTTGAGTTTCGCCATGAAAGCTCGGCTATCCACCGAGTACTGACGAATGCGAATCAATCGCTCGATGGCAATCCCAGCTGCGAAGAAGCCACCAATAATAATGATAATACCGGCAGTGCCGCCATCGATAATAAACTGTCCAGCATCTGTTAAGAAACCCATAGTCGAAGCCCCCAAATTAGGAAAAGAAATCAAGTGCCAGAGAGAAAACTGCTCGCTGGCTTACGTAGGAATTATCGGTAAAGGACAGATTTTTCTTAAGGAGAGTCTAAAACAAGAAAAATAGACCGCTTGCGTAACGGATTGAGACGATATTGGGCTGGTAAATCATCACCGGAAACACGGCGGGATTAGCTGACTGAGGATCGTACCTAAATTCTGCGGTTTTCATGTAATGGGCAGCCACTTCGAGTCGTAAACCGGCTCTAGGTGAGAAATAAAACTCCAAGCCCCCCTGGAGTTGGGCGGTAATTGCATTTTGGGTTTCCTCATTTGAATTTTGGCTGACGGTATCGAAGGTACCCCGCCGAGTGACTCGAGAAACACCGGCTCCCAGTCCAATAAAAGGAACAATATCATCCACTCCAAACCGATACCTCACCCCTAAAAGTATGGGCACCGCTTTAAATTCGAACTGATGAAATAGAGCTTGGTTAGCATCATTACTGGAATTTTCCTTCCGGGTATCATAACTGAAGTAACCAACAGTAGCGTACAACTGCCAATGATAAGCCAATGAGAAGAGGAGTGACCCCTCCACATTGAAAAAAGTCGAAAATCGCATGGGCGTAGCTGCTGCCGTACTATTCACCACCGACGTCACCGGCAATAAAGACGACAACGAAAGATCCACACCTAAATCTGAATCATTGGCTTCGTTTTCAGTGAATTTCTCACGTTGGTAAGAACCGAAAAGGCCCTTGAAATCTTTTTTGGCGGCAAATGAATCCACACTTCCAAATGCCAACACTAAAATGACAAATAAAAATTTCACGTAGGTTCCTTGCAGAAGAACTTTAATTATAACAGGACTTTCTTACGAGTTAGCGCTTTTTTTGGAGAACAACTTCATCGCCTTTTTTTAGCCCTGTTTTCTTAGCAGCTGACGCGCCTGCTGCGGCTATTTCCCAAAGTCCATGCGAGCCGGCAATGAGCCCCACGCTGGCCTTGGGAATGGCTTGATAATGGGAATAGACGCTGAGTTTCTTTTTCTTCACGAGCACTGAAGGTTCAGCAACTTCAAAAGGAGAAATGGCGAGTACTAAATTTCCAAATTTATCTACATGGATCACGGGTGCGCGAAACCCTTCCTTATTGGTTTTGGGACTAGGAAATGGTTTCAACTCAAAGCTCTCTAAACGATTCAGTCGCAGCGGGTGACCAGCGAGAAATTGAGCCAGGAACGGGACAAAAACATCCCGTCCATAAAATGTGGGAGCCACTCCTTCTGGTACTGGAATCTCATAGATCGCAGCTGCTTTGCCAGAACGCTTTTCAGCATCCGCAACGGCCCAATCGAGCACACCATTATCGGGTCCTAAAAAATTTCCCAGTTCCGTTTGAACAAACAAGTTTTTACGAGGCCCCCCCACTCCCGGATCTACGATTGCCACATGGCACGTCTGCTTGGGAAACCATCGATACGAACGCCATAATTGAAACCGCGCTGTTTCTCTGTCGAAATCAGGAATGCTATGCGTTATATCCACGATTTCGATTTGAGGTCGCAACTCAAGAAGAACCCCTTTCATTTCAGCTACATAGGAGTCTTCCCCACCAAAGTCAGTAATCAAAGTAACAATGTCTCTCATGATTCGCATTTTCATTGATTTCAATGAAACTGTGAATAAAAATCCGTTGGCTTTAAAAAAAGGTAAAAAACCGTGTTCTACTTTGCAAAATCACTCCAAGCCGCCGCGATGGCCGTGACTGCCCTCGCCCTCTTTGTGGGTTTTAAAGAAGGTTCGATGACCAAAGAGCTGACGATGCTTGGAATCGGTGTAGTTATTTTTTTAATCGGACGGATCGTAGAACAATATGTGGGTCGAGGGTAATTGAACAATGGCCGGACATAATAAGTGGAGCAAAGTTAAAAATATCAAAGGCGCGGTGGATGCCAAGCGCAGTAAGATTTTTACCAAAATCACCAAAGAAATTATGGTGGCCTCTAGGATAGGGGGCGGTAATCCAGATACCAATGCACGCTTGAGACTCGCAGTTCAATCCGCTCGTGAAGCCAGCATGCCTAAAGACAACATTGAACGCGCCATCAAAAAAGGCACTGGCGAATTGGGAGGCGATGCAATTGAAGAAGTCACTTACGAAGGCTATGGCCCGGGCGGCGTGGCTATTTTAGTTGAAACCACCAGCGATAATAAAAATAGAACTGTAGCCGACTTGCGAAGTCTCTTTAAAAGTGGTGGCGGCAATATGGGCGAAAGCGGCAGTGTGAGTTGGATGTTTGATCGTGTGGGCCAGCTTGTTTTCGAGCCCAATACGTTTTCCGAAGAGAAAATTATGGAAGTGGCTCTCGAAGTAGGAGCGCAAGACGTAACAGCTCAATCGGATGGCACCATTGAAGTCCTGACAGCGACTACTGATCTCTATAAAGTGCGAGATGCTTTTGATAAAGCTCAGATGCTCCCTGCGGCTTCTGGCTTTGCGTACGTTCCAAAAACTTCGGTTCCGGTGGATAAAGAAAAAGCCACTCAGTTACTCGAACTTTTAGAAAACCTCGAAGACCACGACGATGTTCAAAAGGTTCACGCGAATTTCGATATCGATGATAAGATATTGGCTGAACTCTCATCGAAATAATGGAAAAAATAATTCTCGGCATTGATCCAGGCACTCACCGATTGGGTGTGGGGATTATCAAAAAGCAGGGAAGCTCGGTTTCTCTCATCACTGCTGAAACTTTACGAGCCCCCTCTAAAGAGGCTCTCTACGAACGCCTTGCCGATCTGTATGAGAAGTTAGATTTACTCTTCGAAAAGTACAGTCCTCATGAATGCGCCATTGAAGATATTTTTGTGGCAGACAATCCTCGAAGTGCTTTTCAAATTGGAGTTGCTCGAGGTATCGTTTTTGCGCTTTGCATAAAACGAGGCATCAAACTTTTTGAATACGCGCCTGCTCAAGTGAAACAAACCGTGACAGGTCATGGAAGAGCCGATAAAGAACAGGTAAGGAAAATGGCAGGTGTTTTGGTAGGAAGCTCCTTGGATTCAGGCTTGGATGCTTCTGATGCAGTGGCAATCGCAATTTGCCACGCAAGCCAAACCCGACTGAAATCTTTACTATCATGCTAGGTTTTATTCAGGGAAAACTCATTTCAAGAAACTCTGAGAGTCTCCACTGTGTGGTGCTAGCTCAGGGAATCGGCTATGAAATTTTAGTTCCTAAACGAACACTCGAGCGATTGAGCCTTGCCGCGGATCTTTCTCTTTGGCTTCACACGCATGTTCGAGAAGATGTTCTTGCTTTGTATGGATTTGAATCTGAAAACGAAAAACTTTTTTTTAGGCTTCTGCTTTCAGTCTCCGGGCTTGGTCCTAAAACTGCACTCTCCCTCCTCAGTGAGTTTGGTGCCGACACTCTTGTTGAACTCATTTTAGGAAAACGGATTGGAGAAATTTCAAAAGCTCCTGGCGTAGGAAAAAAAACGGCTGAACGCCTGGTAATGGAGCTCTCTGGAAAAATTGAAAAGCTCAGCTGGGCAAAAGACAACATCACCTCTGTTGCGCAATCCACTCCAAAACTCAATAGCGGATTGATGCAAGTGCGAGAGGACTTGTTCTCCGCCCTCACCCACTTAGGTTATCAGCCTCACCTCATCAAAGGGGCAATTGATAAAGTCATGGTGAGCGAAGAAAAATCTTTTGAAGGTCTTTTAAAACTTGCTTTAAAAGAACTCTCGAACCGGTCATTGAACAGCACACGAGTGAACAGTGAGGTGGGCAATGGATGATGGCATTTTACAGGGAGCGCCCCTTTCTGAAGATGTAAAAATTGATGTCAGTTTACGTCCTAAATCTCTCACCGATTTTATTGGCCAAAAAGAACTCAAAGAAAAACTGGCGATTTTCACTCAAGCTGCAAAACTTCGAGGAGAAGCTTTAGACCACACTTTGTTTTCTGGGCCTCCTGGACTCGGAAAAACGTCACTCGCTCACGTGATGGCCCAAGAACTCGGAGTGCAAATTGTTTCTACTTCGGGTCCTGCTCTAGAAAAAGCAGGAGACTTAGCAGCAATTCTCACGAGCCTCAATCCACGAGATATTTTGTTCATTGATGAGATCCACCGGTTGAGCCGCGTAGTAGAGGAATCTCTTTATCCAGCGATGGAAGATCGGCATTTAGATATTGTCTTAGGCGAGGGCTTAGGCGCGAGAGTGATGAAGCTCCCCGTGCCTCCGTTCACATTGATTGGAGCTACCACCCGAGCAGGGCAACTCACATCGCCGCTCATGGGGCGCTTTGGAATGGCTTTGCGCTTAGAATATTATGCGCCGGAAGATCTCCAAATGATTGTGGCTCGCTCTGCAAAACTCCTGAATTGCACCATTGATATGCCTGGTGCACTTGAAATCAGTCGTCGAGCTCGGGGAACACCTCGAATTGCAAATCGGCTTCTGAGACGCGTGCGGGATTATGCCGATATCAAAGCCAATGGGGCCATCACGCAAAAAGTGGCCAACGAAGCTTTAGCGATGCTCAACGTAGATGAGCGCGGTCTGGATCAAATGGATCGTCACTACTTACGAGCGATTGCTGAGAAGTACAGCGGGGGACCTGTAGGTATTGAAACACTGGCTTCTGCTCTCAGCGAAGAAAAAGAAACATTGGAAGATGTGTATGAGCCTTATTTGATCCAATGCGGGTTTTTAAACCGCACGAGCCGTGGACGCGTTTTAACGGATTTGGCCTACCGCCATTTGGGCTTGGAACCTATTAAAAAGACTGGGGATTCTCAGCTCACGATTTTCTAAAAAATTAGGGTCCCAAACACGAGTGCCTGGAACCCTATCCTTAATTTTCCCTGTTTGTTCGAAACCAAACTAACTGGAAAAACAAAATTTTTGCCCTCAACCAACGTACCGCAGGGCAAACAATCTGATTACAAGTCTTATGCCATGAGTGCTCTCGGCTAAACCGGAAGGGACTCAAGGAAAAAGGTCCCGGAATTGTCGCTTTTAGCTGTCCGCTGCGTCTTTTTACGGCAGCGGCTTTTTCCCTTTCTTCAGCTCTTGCTGGGTGACTAAGTCGCCTGTGGGAATACCGTTTGCCACCACTACATGCGCTAGGGGATCTTCTGTATCCAACTCAAAGTTCCACACATCTTGTGGACCTAGGTATTTCAGCTTTTCGACCCGAGTGACTCGTTTACCAGGGCCTTCACCCATCAGTTGGTCGCCTTTTTTAAGAGCCAGTGCTTGCACCCAACCTCGTTGCGTGAGGAACGGATGGTCTTCCGTCACTTGAATACTATTTTTACCGAGCTGGACTTCGTAGAGCGATTGCTTTTCGGGGCCTTTCACCACTTTTCTCACACGGACACCCGTTTGGTAGTGTGGATTGAAGACGTAGTCGTCTTC